>Ga0126342_10000085_pt1 | contig 58467 bp, 52 predicted proteins | sample Cyp1metagenome_FD_92528 | JGI IMG/M metagenome (GOLD analysis project Ga0126342, IMG submission 92528) | Coral microbial communities from Lord Howe Island, Old Settlement Bay, Australia - Cyphastrea 1 metagenome | ecosystem: Host-associated > Invertebrates > Cnidaria > Coral ...
CCACATCGGATCGACGCGGAGCCCTGGCGCATCGACCGAGGCGCGCCATCACGCAGCGGCGTAATCTCTAACCTGATATATATATGGAGTTTTAATTTAATATTAGGGGGAAGCTTCGAAATCCAATTTTTGGCAATATGTTAATTGCGTTATATAAAGAAATTTTATTGATTTTGAGATCGGAAAAACTATTTTTTTATTATGATTTAAACTTATTTAATATTAGGGGCAAGCTTCGAAATCCAATTTTTCGATTTTTTTAAAATTGCGTTATATAAAGAAATGTATTTGATTTTGAGATCGGAAAAGATAGTTTTCATTATTAAGGGTTTAATTTTATTAGTAGGGTTCCTTAATAATCAATACCACCCTAATACTAAAAACTACCTACCGTGTTTATTATTAGGGGAGGGTGGGGGGCGTTTAGTATTAGGAGGAAGGGATTATAGCAATATTTGATCATTATCAGATAGATAGATATCTATATAGATTATATCGTTTTCAAGATATTTGCCGCATCCTATCATATCTTCAAAACATCATGGACTGCATCAGATCCGCGCTGGCCGCCGCTTTTTTCCGCGCTCAGTCCATGACGCCCCCAGAGATCCAGCTGCCCTTCATGGACGCGCCTATTCCTGGCTTCACCTTTGCCGTGTCTCCTGACGTGGATCCGATCCAAGATGATCCAAGGATGATGCGAAAAGGTTATGGCTGTGGTTTCAGCCCCAAGAGTGGTGAACTTACTGGTTCAAACATGGCAGAACTGTTTTGTCACATAGGCACCATTTGTCTGATGTAAACAATTAAAAAGGTGTTGTTGAAGTGTGAAGAGTGCGCGGATATTTCGTATGATGCTCATTCCCATCGAAAAGCATTCTCCCTTGCCCCTTCAAAATCACCTACACGGCCACTGCTATCAGAGAGATACACCGCTGCTTTATTTCACGGTATGGAAAAGGGCAGTCCAACCAGATACGAAGTACGGTTACAATTACCCATGAAAAAACCCATCTTCAGACACTTCCATATTGTTGCGGGTATTTTGCATTCAATACATCAAATATGTCCAAAACTATCCTGTAAGATATTCCATCAAGATATCCCATCGCATCCCCCTATGTTTAGTATTTTTTGTACCAATTTTATCCAGAGAAGTACTGAGGTACTGCTTTGGTGCACTCATTTTGGTAGTCCTTTTTGGTGCTTATCAGCTCTGGCGGCTCTTTTTCAGTCGGGACCTTGGCAACACAACAGAGTCAATTATTTTTTGGGTTTTTTTTTTTCGCCAAAGGGAGGTTTGTAAAACCAAATAAAACCCAACCAATTCATTCAATTCATGGAAAACGATTGGGGTTGTCCAAAAGACAGCCGGTTATGGCCGGTTATTTTGTGTCAGATTTTTGGGCGTTCAAATCGATGTTGGGGTACCGGGTACCAAGTGTAGACCTCGATCCTGGCTGATTTTTTTACGACCTCACGTCGCGACGTCACTGGAATGATACTAGGGATTGGGGTCACCATCCCCAAATAGGCGAACTTGTCAGGTTGGTGAAATATCGTAATTTAATGTAATTTACCCAGATTAGTCCGTGTATGTCCATTAAAAAAACACGTATGTTCGAACTTGTTTGAACATATGCGGAATCAAGCAGCCACACAAATGAAATAAGATTGAGATTGTGAAGTAATTTGGTAAACCCAGTGCCATCGACCTAAAATTTTGGGATAATTTTGGAAATTTTATACCACCGATTTCTCCTGAAAATGGGGATGCTTCATTTTTTAGTTTACCACAGTAACCTATTTCCCGAGGTTGCTTTCGGGCATTCCTTCCCCCGAAACCACAAGATCAACCGCGTTTTCAGCAGTGGTCTCCCCTTCCAGTACCCTCCAATTCACCTTGGTGATCAGCATTTTCCTATCCCTCTGGTAAACGTTTACATAGCTATAGAAAATCACCATTTGTTATGGGTAAATCAACTATTTCTATGGCCATTTTCAACAGCTATTTTGACATAACCAGAGGGTATCCCTCATTTTCGGACCCCAAAAACCTCATCGATCCATTGTTCCAGATTGATGACCACCAATACTCCCATCATATCATTTATACCCCCCATATTCTTGGCTAGCTATAATCGGCCCTTAAACACACAATAAAAAACTAAAATTATCGGGTATCCCATGGTACCCCCTACTTTTGGAGAACTCCAAATCATATGTGTGGTAAACAAATAGCTATGGGTGCAACTCAATGTTTTTTCTTACATTTTCCATTCAACCATGATTTGAAACCGACATTAGATGACCCATAATTACTATACAGTACATTTATTTTTTCTAGAATATGAATATGGGTCCTCTAATTTTAAAATAATTGTTGTCCTCTAGAATTGAATATAATCGTTGGTGAAGTTCCATTTCCCTTAAATCTTCCATATACTACATATGAGGTATGGTCAAAATGATTGCATTTGACTTTCGTAAGGGATTGCTTCCTTGGTCTGGCAAGTGCACCAAACACATCCAAACACATTATAAATATTTGGAGGTTTCCTAAAATGGTGGTACCCCCGAATCATCCAAAATTAAACAATTTTAGTATTGAAACCCATGATTTTGGGGATTCCTGTTTTGGGAAACCCGCGTGGAAAATTTATTTCAGGACCTTTCTAGAAATCATGGAAGCCCCATCTATTTCTCCATATTTCAACGGCCACAGAGCCTCCCAAGGTCGTGAGCTTGGAACCTACGCTGAGATCAAGTGGGGTGGAGCTCGACCTCCCAAGGAGTATATTGAGGAGATGAAAAGGTCGGGTCATGAACAGTTGACCAGCTGACAGCGCTTGATTTTTTTGCCTATGACCGTAGCCTATTCGTCATGGGGATATAACCATGGATATAACCATGATTTTTATGGTTTGCAGTCATTAGCAATCCCTAGAAAATCACTATTAGTTGATCCTTGAAGTCTATCAAATGATGAATTCTATGGGATAATTTGCTGGTTGAGCATCATTATCCCTACAAGATGGTGCCCACCCAGTGAAGTTTCTGTTGGTTTATCAACCATGGTAACTAGTTCGATATATCTACCATAAACCCAAACTTGGAGTTGAAGTTCTTTGCACCAACTCCAGTGATGTTAGCTGGTTTATAATCCCCATTAAACCATAGATATATATTGGGGATTATAAACCAACTAACGTGATCTCTGGTTAATGGGGATTTATGATTTCTATAGCAATACATCACATTTATAATCCCCATTAACCATAAACCCAAACGTGATCGAAGTTATTGAATGTTATTGACACGAACTTAGCTAAGCAGCTGGGACACCACCAAACGTAAATGATGCTTTGTAGATGATTTTACCATCATTTATGGGATATAATCTTGAACTATGCTGGTAAATTTGGGGACAATGACTGATTAATAATGAATTTTACTGATAACATTTATGGATTTTATGGGCTTATGGGATAGGTTACCATGACATATGGGGATAATGACTGCTAAAACAGTGACCGCATGACCCATGTCACTGAGTCGCTGCAATAATGGGAATTGGATGGAGTTGGATTCGGGGAATGACCCCCTTTTATTGTCGCAAGTTGCAGCAATTCTCAGGGTGCAGTAGTGAATTATTTTATATTTGCCAGATTTATGGTATGTAATTAGATTTAAATTGGATACCAACTGTGATTGTACACTAGGGGGGTAACAATCAAATAGATGAGGTTTTGAGCACTGCTCATAATCAACAATAATTTCCTCATCATATCATAATAATCCAATGATGAAGTTAGTGAAGAATGTTCCATTTAACCAATACCAACTATAATTGATAAACACAGAAGGTTTTGAACACTATTCAGGTTGGATCATGGTCTGGAAATAGGCGAAATTTACCTCCCATATCCTCCAATTGATAACTAATTTATGACAATTTCAAGAGGGAAAATGCAATTGTACCCTCTGGTAATCATGGCAATGGCAAGCTGGAAAATCCTGCAATTTATACAAAGTGGGGCCTCCTAGATAGCTAAGTTGGTTTATAACTCCAATAGCTATGGTTTATGGTACCTATAACTATAGTTAATGGGGTTTATAAACCCACTTATAACTGGGGGGCACCATCCTGTACTGAAAATAGCGAGTTTCCATCGCGATGATCGGTGCAGGGGAACTAGTTCAGCTCCACAGGTTGGAAGCTCGAAGGAAAAAGAAGTTTCTCCGCTCCATCACCGACTGAGGTGCAACTTGTCAGGGTTAGCAGCACCTTCCTCAATGGATTAAGATTTGTTGGGAAAATCTTCACCGGAAACCATAGATTTTCCCAACATCTTCACCCGAAACCATAGATTTTCCAAAAAAAAACGTAGATGTTCCCTTTTTTATTGGGGCTTTCCGGTGAAAATTGTACAAATCCATTGACTTCCCCAGCATCAGTCGTTTGGGCTCTCTCCATCGTTGGCTGAACATTTCAGGTTAGTGAATTTAATTATTGAAAAAAATACCCAGATGCGGTGAACATATGTGAAAATGGATGAAAATGGGTGATGCCGGCGTACTTCCGATATTAGTACGGGAGATGATGATCAACCAGTGAATTTTGGGGTACCGTTTCATCGACCCGACCACGCGACCAGGCGACCGCAGATCTGATGTGCACAGACATCAGATAAACCAAGCGCAAAATCGCATCGCTAAAATGGAGCTACGATGTGGGCAGCTCAAGTCCATGTCTTTACACGGTGGAAAAAAAAGGAATGTGCTGCACTGAAGCTGCACCGTTGATTTGTAGATCAATCCACATATTAATATTAATATTAATAGTATATATTAGTTAATTTGTATCATATATATATTAGTGATAGTATCTAACGTGACACACTTTAGGATCTTTGGGCCATCTTGCTTTGAATCTTAGAAGCTCACAAGTCCATGTCCAGCGATGAAAAAAGTCACTGGCTATCACTCGCTCTTCAGCGCTGTGTACATCAAGATGCATCAGGATGATGCGTCCCACAGAACCAAGCCCCTCAGTTCTCAGCCGCTCTTCCCGGTCGGGGGTGTTAGACTCCCGACGATGGCACATGCTCAGCATCTACATGATCTTGGGAACCTCGTCCAGTGATCCAGTGATAATCCAGGCTATGCATGGCTATGCTGTTTATATCATTCTATGATATTTTATATAGTATTTGTTGTAGTGATACTATAGAATCATATAACCAATTTCGTATATATGTTGTACCAAACAAATACCATTTTTATTGGTATGACTATATACTATATACCAAAATCATATTATTATATTACATTGGTATGACTACTATAACTATATACCAATTTCAGATATATTTTGTACCAAAGAAATACCAAGTTCATTGGTATGATTATATACTATATAACAAGAAATACCACAAACATAGTGGAATAATACATAGTATACCAAGTTCAAATACCACATATTTCATTGGTATGACTATATACTATATATACTAATACTGGATTTTGACATATTTTGACCCACAAATCCAGTGGTCGTTTGAGTTTGATCCGGGTCTTTCTCCATCCCCGCAATTGGAGAAAGTCGGTGAAGATGATTGGCATTTCCCAGCCAGCGATTGATTGTCCGGAGGGGAGATTCCATTAAATCCCCATGATATCCCTATATTACATGATATATATATATATATAATTATGCATATTAAGTATTAAGTACTGTATACTTTATATATATATATATTCCATTTTATTCCCATTATAGCCTCCATGTTTGCTGGTTTACCCCCGCTACTGCGCTTCCAAGGCATTCTAAACCAAACCCTTTGGCTGAGCTTCGCTGCGACACCGGCCGCCACGGCCAGTCGCTTTGACGTCGACGAACGCTTTGTGGCGTATCTGGCGGTGCTGTGCAACGCGGTCTACGTGCCAGGGAGCTGGTTGTGTACCTGGCTGCTGAGGAGTCATGGCCTGGCCAAGGCGACCCACATATTTGCAGTAATGTCAACCCTGGATTAATAAACCCCTAGGCCCTAGGCTGTTTAATTGGGAGGGTACCATCTATGTACCATATTGTGACTATTTGGAGGGTACCCCCTAATTAATAAACCATGGTGTATTCATCCGGGGTTGACATTACCCCATAAGTAATTATTGAACGGTACCTTTACCAATGTTCATGGGTCAAATGGTGTTCAAAGTAGATATGCAGCCATTGCAGGCACCAAAACAACTTGTGTTTTTTCCTCGTAATGAGACAAAAAGTTGTTTTCATGGTGAATACATATGATGAACAGATGCACCCGTGAAGCTCCTTTCTACCATCGTCATTATAATCATTAATATAGGCACTGTGGAAAAGATGACTCAGCAGTTTAAAAATTTGTTCCCTGTAATTCCTTTCCCAGCTTTTCTGCGTAAGAAAAGCTGGTTTTCTGAATAAATGCCGCACAGATCATGCACTAACCCTTAGGGGTTAGGGGGATGAACTCCACTGAAGCTCCACATCCAGAGCTGGCCCATTTTTCCCCCAAACGTACCGTTTGGGAACTAGATTGGCCATGGAGCAACCTGATGTCATGGATATGTCTTAGAAATTATAGAAAAAACACAGATAGATGTATATATATAATATTATATAAATATTATATACACATATTATACCCCCCACATGTTCTTTTAACTTCAACCTCCCGGAAACTTGCAAAGGAAAATGCAAAAATCTCCATGAAATATCATGCTGAAATCTCCGCATGGGTGTCCCTCCAGCTATACCCTCTGGTTATGACATTCACAGTTCGCCATGGAAAAACAACACCATGCTATTTTCAGAACGGTAAAGCATCTATTTCGATTAGGGCCATGGCTTAACCATGGCGAACTGTGAATGTCATAACCAGAGGGTATCACCAATATTCGTGTCACTGAGACAGTAAAACCTCCATATTCTTCATGGCTACCTGGGCTACCTATGCGGCGACACGCTACGCGCTGGAAAATCACATGTCCCAGCCATGGATTACCAGAGGGTACCCTCTGGTAATTTCACATGGCTGCTCTAGCTATTGAACATTGCACATTTAGTGCGTTGATTTACCCATAAAACATGGTGATTTTCCAGTTCGCAAATTGTAAACGTGTACCAGGCCGGGTAAACCCTTCATCCATTGGGCACCGCCACATGACAGGTAATGCACGTGGCCTGTTGGCTGCAACTTTTCGGCAGCTTCCTACGCTGGTTGGCCGATCTGCTGCTACGACCCATCTCGGGACCGCTGGGATTTCTGGGGCTCTTCTGTGGTCAGGGCGTAGCGGCTGTGGCCTCGCCCTTGAAACTTGGGACTCGGAGATGGGCGAAATCCAACCATGAAAAACCATTAAAAACCTATGATTTTGTGGAGAAAACATGAGACAAATGACTGTTTTTGGGATGTTTGTAGATATTTGGTATGCACCATTAAGGACAAACCCACATATTTGTTGATGGTTTGCTGATGATTGTTGATGTTTTTTTGAATTTGAAGTCTGTTGACGAGTGTTGAATTGTTACCGTCCAGCTTTGCTGATGCTGTCACCCTCGCTGCTTCCCAAGGTTTCAAAAGTCAAATAATACAAAACAATAAGAGTAGAAGGAGTAGTTGACTTTGCATGCAAGAGCTTTGATCTTGACATGTTCTCCCTGTGCAAAGTGGGCACCACCAAGGATCATGAACACCCCTGCTGTTTTTGCAGATGCTTGGTTCGGGAAACGCGAACGGGAGGCCGATTGCGTGGGACCGTAGCCACAGAGAATGTGTGGTGAAGTGAAGTGTAGTGGGTTCCACTGAAAAACATACTTCTATGGCGATTGTTCAAGCGGTTGTATTTCCCCCAATATGGATGTTATACACATGCTTTTGCTGTAGATACTGTACAATCCCAAGTGCTGGAGCTGTTCAGGCAGTTCTTGTTGCACTGTTTCTCTAGAGGTTTCTATAGTCTCTTCACCGCCTGGCTGCTAAGCAGAAAGTCGCCCATCATGTCCTCAGGATGTAGAATTGTGCTTCCATGATGAATGCAACCTTTTCATTTTATACAATTTATATATAGATCTTTTTCAAACATCCGGATCTGTTGAGGGTTTACCCTTTACCACCTTTTTTTTGTTGGCATGGCATGTTGCGCCAGGGTGTGCTGGCCGCCGGGGCCCTGTCGCCCATCTTTGGGCAGGGCTTAGGCTCTGCCTTGGCAGGATTTATCGTGGGTCCTGATGCCCAAGGCACTGAAACCCTGCTGGCAGGGCAGGCCGGGCTAGGGAAAAATGTGGAAAAATGGTGCCCCCCAGTGATGTGAACGTTGGTTTAGAAAGCCCATGAACTAGTTTGTTATATCTACCATAAACCATAGAAATCAGCCACTTTTCTGTTCGGCAACGGTTCACGCTATCGACTGGGGCCCCATCCTGTAGGGAAAAAGGGACGGTTTTTCTATCTTTTTTTTGGATCAACAATAGGGAACATCACCATTCTATTGGGAATAGTTATTCTTTCTATCTTTTTTGGGAATAGTTATTTTCTATTGGGAATAGTTATTATAACTATTGTATAATTTCTATGTTTCTATCTTTTTTGGGAGTTGTCATAAATGGTGTCTTCACCATCGCAATTGGGGATGATATTGGCTTATCATGGGGAGATAACTCACCTACCCTCCGGTTTGCTCAAACATGGCGTTCTGGAAATACATTACCCATGACGGATCCATGGTGCTGCTATATATGGTAACATGGATCCCATCAATATACCCCAAAAATGTTAGCATATATACCATACAAGGATTCTATGGGTTATATCATATTACAACCTCCATGGCTAGTTCGGGATTTCCCAGCAATGTTAGTCATAACCAGAGGGTATGTATACTTACTTCAGCGTGCGTTTTTGTCAATGTATAATATATATATATATGCAAATGATGGTGGGGGACCTGTAGAGGGATCCACCCTAAAGTCTGGTTATTTGTTCTATTGATTTAAAACTTATTGTGGCAAAGCCACTTGTAAACAATTGGACAGATGATGGTAAGTGGTGTTGGTTTCAATTTTGAGCCATCCCCAGATGATGGGAATGTTGGAAGCCCAACGATATACCGTATACCATACTCAAGCTAGCTATTTTACCGTTTAGGTTTTTGAAGGGAACATAGCCTCAAGAATGGAGTTCATTATTGGGCTGACCACATCAGATGGGAACAAACATAAAGGTGCGTGATGATGCCAATGTTATGTTGCATGGACTGATGAATATGTTGATTCCTTGCTGCAAAGCAAAGTAATCCTATCCCGCTACTCTTGAATCCCGCTCCCATTTGTGGGCCCCAACATGAATAGATCCAAGCTTCCAAATGTACCTTATTGATCCTTATTATGCTTTTCTTCAAGGGGAAGGGATTATGCAGAAATCCTGGCACTGATTTTGCTCGAAAGCTCCAGTTGGGCCCAGGCACTATTGAGTCTTATTTTGGCGCTATGGACAATCAACCAATTCATGGACGCACCAGGGGCTGTACCATCTGATGGGAACAGCAGTACGCTACGGGAGGCCTTACAGCTTCTATGCCTCCTGAATTTGAATGCAAGGAACTCACTTTGTATTTTCGGTATTTTCCTTTTGTTTTCGGCTGCATTCCAAAGCAGGGCGGAGTTCATCATGATGTTGTTTTTTTTTCTTTATGTGGGAATTTGGGAGTGGCAAGGCCTCCTTACAAAGGGGAATGCCAGGGGACACACGTAGCCATGCCTAAGACAAATGTTCGGAATGGCCAGCGCGCTACATTTCAACGCAGATTCTTTTTGTGGAACAAACTCTACCTCATTGTATACGACTAAAAATTATTGACCCCCATGTTGGGATACGTAGCAGACAAGTCAGACAAGCTTTTTTTGTGGGTCCAAGTTAAACCGTATCTGTCAGGGTTCACTTGACTCATGGGAGTCGGTAGCCTATAATTGGAAGGATGGAAACTTGAGGTCGGCCTCACTTCTTTCTCATTCTGGTGATCTTCAACTGTGGCATGGCTTTGGCTGCTTCAACCTTGACACTCTTTGGAGACATCGCTAGTCACCTGGTTTGCTTAAAGATAGGGATGTATCACTATTTTGAAGACCAGGTTCTTGGGAAACATGAGGATACACCATTGGCTTTTGGATTTGCCAAGCATATCCCCCCGCATGAAACAAACATGGTCGTTTCCCATGTTTTCTCTCCGAAATCCATCAAGGTAATTGTGGCTATACATCCACCGATGCTGGATTTGCAAGTGGGCTTTTCATGATAGGAGCGGTGACCAATGGCGCAGAGAAAAGTCATGAAACTCACCGGATTTTTTTCACCTAGGCACGTCATTACTGTGCAGACAGATGCACAAGAATATGATGGTACGTTGGTTTGTTTTAAATATGGCCCAGTTTACATCCCAATCCGTGGTTTATCATCCGTTTTTCCGTTGATTTGATGGCGATGGCCATGGCCATATCATCCGTTTTACCGTTGATATTCAGGTCCACCAGGTCATTTCCACGTGACGCCAGGAGGAGTTAGTGGCTCATTGGGAACTGGCTATGTCTTAGGTGCCACACGTGCCTACCAGACCATCCTACGATGCTCGATTTTCACCGCTGTACTCGGTGGTTGCCTCTTTCTGGTCACCAGGCAGAACCAGGCGGAACCAATTTTTTCGAACGTGGCTTTTCGATGCTTTTGAACATGGGGCCGAATTGATAAATACTGTAGCTGCAAGTTATATATATGTCACATTCGTAATCCCTTTTACAAGCAGTTACACATCAGTTCCTAACATTTTTTGTTACTGAGTCGATTATTAGAGCGTTTTCCTCATGGTTTTTGCATGCTTATAAAATGAATCCGCCATGGACCGAATCGCCCAAGGTAATGCTTCGCCCTGCGAATCTTCTGGGGTTGTTAATTACCGTGACCTTCTTTGGTGCATTTATGATGAGCTCTCTACCTGCGCTTTTGTCCAACGCGGTAGAGGAGACATTCCCGACCCCACCGGAGATCTCCACCACGTTGCTCTTCAATTCAGCCATTCTTTTGCAGGTCTTCTTCACCCCATTGGCACAATTTATCTTAAATCAGGATGAAGGCTGCTCATCTTGGGGTTCCAAGTATAGCAGTTTTAATATGTACATTGGCTGTTTCGGCTGTCTGCTGCCTGCTCTGCTCTATTGTGGCAAGAACAATCGGATGCTTGCAGAGAACCAAGAGTCAACCTTTAGCAGCTAGCCAAAAGAGCGAGTTCTGCAGAGGGGTCCCAGGGTCAAGTTGGGATATGATATGATATATGATATTATGTTTGCATGCGGGAATTTCACATAATTCCAACCAACAAAAAGATGGCAAAGACCAAAGATTTTGTGGGCATAGTTTTGATATAAAACAAAGGAATATGAATTACAAGCAGTAATATTATATAATATGTATGTATGTATGTATGTATGTATGTATATATATATATAGATACATATATGTAGGGATTCATATAATAACATATACAATTGACCAACAAGTACGGGTCGACTGTGTCACGTTTAAACAGATTCCATCCCCAAATAATAAGATAACTATTGACATCACAGATTTTTCAGGGAGTGGTGAAGAACCACCAACTGGCTACCCTTCAGTAATCAAACATGGTTGGCTGGGAAATCCCCTATGGTTTCCTATATTTTTTGGAGGTTTTGATGGGAAAATCATCCCCATAGGATCCATGTATGGTATATATGCTAACATTGGGGGTATATTGATGGTAAATGTTACCATATATAGCATACATAGATTCTCTGGGATCTAGAATGGATTTTTCATTGCCATGTGTGATTACCGGAGGGTATCTTTCATTTGTTTTGCATCATTGATGACAAAATCACATGTGTCTCCTTAGATTGGTACTCAAGTTGCTGATTGAAACCACTGTCCGCAGGTGACTCTAATTCTCCACGTCTTGTTTATGAAAGAAAGACTTGGCTTCATGAAACTCTGGTAGTGATCTGGCTTAGGACATGTCATAACCACAATATAGCCTGAGTTATACTATATAAATAATAGATAAATAATATATATATACTATGTGGAACATCTGTAGTTAAATACCGGCTCTGTCGTACATTATACGGAACATCCCCTTGTTTTATTAACATAAGTTTTATAGGTACAAACTACTCATGATCCGAAGAGTCCGAACTGCTGTTTTTTTTTTGCTCCAGAACTTACAGACCTAGTGAAACAAGATCTTGAACTGATGGAAAACTCCCCAACATTTTTCAAAAATTCAATCAGTTGAGAAGATTATTGAAAATTTAATTTTTGTTTCAACAACAATAACATGTGGTCATCGTGGGGTATTCCCCCATTTTCAGACGATCTCAATTACTGCGAGCCTTGCTAACGCTGTGGAAGCGCAGACACCAAAGAAGCCGCAACATGAGGTGACATAATCCAAAAAAATGGCAACCCTTTTGCAATTGTTGCGAAGGCCTTTTAGCCACGTTGATGAACCAGATATCTTTGGGGAGACGGTTTTGAGGCAAATCATCAAGCGGTGGAATGCAAAGTCATTGATCAAATCCGTCATGCCAATTCCACCTGTCAGAGAGTCTGGAGGCATTGTGCAGGCCTCCTTCGGCCCTTCGGTCGGGTTGTGGTGACCTTGGTTACCTCAGTCAACGCCATCCATTATCTTAGTGGGGTTGGTACATATCACAGCTCTTTCTTCAAGAATCACCTCCGAATGGTTGTAGGAAATAGATGGTTAAATAGGTGATTCTATGCCCAGAATGGACACGTTACTTGTCCATACTTGTCCTACTCCTGACCAAATATGGAGTTTTCTCGGATATATGTTTTCCCTATTTTCCACGAAGAACGAGGTTCTAATACCCCAAAATAGTGTTTCTATATCATGTTTCTATGTTTCAACCCACTGTAGGTTTCCTAGAAGGGATTGCCTCTTTTGGTTAACATAATCTATGGATGTTTCGAGAAGTTTCGCACAGCTCTTCGCATGTGCAGACCACTGATATTTCGACGACCACAGCCGAAGGCACAAGCGGTCTGGGTTTCCAACTGCTGGATGTCCAAAAATGGCAGATAACTATTTGGGGGGTTCTTAAGATTAGGGATCCCAAAATCATAAATGGTCTCATGACTTGGATGATTTGGGGGTATCCCCCATTTTAGGGGAAACAATGCTTCTCTAAATCGTGGCGGATGGAATGGCGTGTACCCGATTTTCAGACATCGGAATCTGACGATGTAAGCTGTTCACATCTTAATATCATGTACTTGTACTGCACATCCAAGAAATATGCACAATGAACATGTTCTTTTACGCATTGCAATTAGTTACTTAGTTGCCTTCAAGCCTTCAAGATTGGATTCGAAGTTCGATTTTTGGCGCACGATTGGTGTCAAGATGGGGTGTGACAATTTGGGCATCTCTGAAATTGACAAAAACTGAATGGTTGAGGCGGTCCCGATGGCCTCAAATTTTGACTCATGCCCACTGGATGTCATGATGTGCGCGTTGCCTGCGAGGCTGGTGGCAAGAGGAACCAGTTTGGATAAGTGACAGGCCATGTGGATTGTCCTCTTTTGGTGGTTTTGGACCTGAACATTCTGGGACAGGATCCTTGGGATTTCGCCGGCACAGGCCGTTGGAGACTAAAAAACCGCGAAATGAACGGGGGGCCCTATGTTCAGACAAGCCATACAAGCCCATATCCTGTATCAGTTCATTTCTGTCATGTTTGACAAATATATTTCACCCAGGATAAACACACACACACAGTATCTCTATAGAATGGGGGTACCTTAATTTCAATGTAGTCATTGGTCCCTGGTAATTGTTTTTTTTTGCACCGACGGGTGGAGCGTCTGCCAGGTACATCTTAGAGCTTGAATGGGTCAGCTTCTGAACTTCCCTGCCCTGCCACGTAAAAATCACAGCGAAAAAACGGGAGGTGTTGACCTTTCTCTGAATCGATTAAGCGAGTGTTTCATGTGGATTCAAGTTGTGTATAGATGACATGTCAACATTGAGGAAACGCATCTTGAGACTTGCCGAAGTTGCTACTTATGCCTCGCTTCAGCAACCAAGGTTTGCTTTGTGCTTTATGCTTTTGTGGGAGTACTGGGATTTTTCTTGCTGGGACCTGAAGGGAACTGCCGCTGGCGGGTTTGGGAAGATGTGCCAAAAAGCAGGTCTACTGTATAGTAACCTCCTAAAAAGAATCACTACATATTGAACATTAACTTACAACCATTTCAAGCGATGTTTTTTTCCCTATCGGTTGCCGCATGCTGCCTCAATCTTTTCAAGATGACTCTGCCGAGACAAGAACAGTTTTTTTGCTCCCAGGCTTCTTCGAACACAGAGGCAGGGACCAAGTGGGCATGGTGACACATTGGGTAAATCCAATGCGGTTCACCAAGCAAAGCATCCTTACTAAAATGAACTAATATGTGTTGAAAAACAAAAGCAATAATTTCACCTGTAAATACCATGATGACTCTATGCCATTCATAGCATGATGGCTGCATATGTTTCATGCAGGCCTCCGGTGACTTCAACGCCTGGTGGATCGAAGAAGGATCAGGACAAAGAGAAGGACCAAGATGCCCTTGGGCTGTCTGCCTATCTCGTTTTTGCAACGCCGCAACGTATTTTTTGTGATGACTTGATGAGTTTCACGGATTAGCTTTGATGCCCCAAGAGATAGAGATAGAAGTTTGATCATTTTCATTCCCACTAACAGATTGATTAATCACTGTTTTTTGGGGTTCCTATTGGATTTTAACGGCTTTTGTGTGTCTGAAAATGCATGAACATGCTGGATGGCCACAGCTCTTGTCTAGTGAAATTATCAATGAAATTGTCAGACAGACCCAGATCCCGACAGCTGTGAAGCTTGCGTTTCATGTCTTGGTGGACCCGGTGAGCAAGACAGCTGTTGAATGAGGCTTGCCTAGTTTGATTTGACTGGCTTTTAGTATAAGTACTACAGTAGGACTTCTGCAAGTTCGACGTTTTTCGGCATCATCTTCGGTCCATATATATGTCGCCATATGTCGCCATTGAGCTGATCAAGCCATGGTTTTCCAACTTTGAAAGTCAGGGACAGCAGTCGACCCCGTTCGCCGCCCCCGCCATGACATCCCGCTTCCGTGGCTCACGGATGCTTTTGAGCGTCGGGGCCCTGGGCATCGTTCTTTGGGCTTGCCCAAGGCAGCGGCGGCACGTGACTGAATTTTCGGTGTCCCGAAAACGGGTGCTGAAGAGAATCCCAAAAATGCGAACTACATGTTACACCGATTTTCTGATTTGAGAATGTTATGTAATTCAATGATATTCATATTATGTATATCTTTTTTTTTGGCCTCTTTTGTTTTGTCAAACCATCTCTGGTCTTGCCAGCGTTTGCCACAGGAGCTTCATTTTCAGTGTGACTTCCCCCAGTCCACGAACACCCGATTCTCCTGCAGTTCAGCGTGGCGCTCACTTCGGCGAAACAGTTGAGAGTCCTGGATAAAAAGTCAATGATGTTTGACGTATTTTCCCTATACCAGTACCATCCAGTACCGTTTGGGAAATCCATATTTTTTGTTCCCGAACTGAATGTGTGAGATGGGCTTTTATTGAAACAATTTGCAATCATTTGATTTTGATGTTTCATGTGTATCATCGCTGAATCTTCAAGGAGTTCACTTCCTTCGGCTTTCTCCTGCGGTGTCATGCTGCTGGTGGCCCTGTCGGCGGCTCGACCCTCCGTGAACCTTCCTTCCGGACGTGGCAAGACGGGCATCGCACGGCGAGCCAGTGGAATCGTCGGAGGCCTTGATGCATTGAAGAAGGAACAGGAAGAAGATGAAGCCTGGCAACCGGTGAAATGGGTGAAATCCTCAGGAAAGAATCCAACCTTTTTAAGGGCTGGTTTTCAAAGATGATTTCACCGTTGTGATCGGGGCAATTTTGGGTTTATCAAATTATTGGATTTGACCATTTTTGTTTCATTTTGTTGCTCCATTTGTTCATGTCGGAACAGAGGGGTTGGATTGAACCATATTGAACCATCAAACATCGGGGTGTGAATCACGGTTTGATTTCACCATGGTTGTCTGAAATTTGTTAGATACCCCCCAGGGCCCCCCATGTTTTTTTTTACAAGGAACAATGGGAAAAATATGGCTCACCCCCTAGGGTGTACTGTACGCGGTTTTCAGACAAATCCACATCGGCCTGATCATCAAACATTGGGGAATGGCTAGCGGCTACACCATAGCTTGAATGAACCATTTGATGTTTTGTTCGTTGCATATAAAATGTGGGTTTGTCCCAACAAAAATGGGGTTGAAATATGTTGAAATTACCTGATGTCTCGGAATAAGGAATTTTATTGGGAGAAATGAGGCACAGGAGTTGAGTCGGCACATTTTTCCCAGTGCAACTCCACATAAACATGCACTGTAGTAGGTATTTGAAATACCCCACTTATTAGTGGCGTAGAACTTCGCTGAGAATACAGGATGGTGCCCTCCAGTGAAAAAAGTTGCTTTATTTATACACCCCATCAACATCCATTAACTGTAGTTATATAGTTGTATCATATCATATTATAGCATGTTATATCTACCACAAACCATAGTAAACTTACAGTACCCTCTGGTAAACAAACATAGCTATTGAAAATAGCCATAGAAATAGTTGATTTACCCATTACAGCTATGGTGATTTTTCATAGTTGTTTCTATGTTTACCAGGCCGGGTAAGTGGCGTTAGATCAGTTCCCAAGTCGTTTTTTGTTCCCGGGCTGGGCTGTTTTTGGGGTCACCAAAAAGCCGCGCGATGGCGCGCGCTAGCTCCAGCTCCAAGGACGAGCAAAAGGAAGCCGGTGCAGCTGATCCAAAGATTGGGAAGTTTGACATCAGTGACATGGATGGTTCATGGCTACTTAGATGGGCCATGGAGTTAGTGAACAGTTAGTAAATGGATTATAATTGGATATAGAAGGTTATATAGTTATATCCCCAGTTACTAACCAGTTAATCCCATGGCCCATCTAAGTAGGCTGGCTAGGAGTTTCTTATAGATTTCTTAGGTCACAATATTCACAATAGATTGTTAACCTGTACTAAGTCATGGTCTATGATTTGGATGATTTGTGCGTACCCCCATGGATTGGAAACCTCCATGTAGGTTGGAAGGGAGATTATAGGAATGTTGTGGCATAGAATGCCAGAAAGTATGTCAGAACACATGTCAGAAAATATGCCAGAACAGATGTCAGATAGAATGTCAGAAAATGTCAGAAAGAATGTGTCACAATATATGCCAGAAAGCATGTAAGAATATATGCCAGAAAGTATGTGAGAATAGATGTCAGATAGAATGTCAGAAAGAATGTCAGATAGAATGTCAGAGTATACGCCAGAAAGAATGTCAAAATTATGGTAGATAGAATGCCAGATAGAATGTCATAATATATATATTTATATATATATCTCAAGGTAGAATGTCAGATGAAAAGTCAGATAGAAGTCCAGATGGAATGTCAGATAGAATGCCAGATAGAATGTCAGAATACACGTCAGATAGAATGTCATTTGGTGGGGATCACTTGAAGAAAGAAATTGTTTAAAAACATGCTTGTGGCAAATTCAAGTTAGCACTTCAAAACCATGTGGTTTCGATCCTGGTAACTCTATGGTTGTTGTGCTTTGGGGAGATGACCTCAGAAGCTTCAACTTTCCGAGGAATTCCATCCTCATGAAAAAGATCGTCCCAGTATGTGGAAGTTCCCTACTAAACCATGCTTTGTTGGGGGTGTTTAGTATCCCACAGGATCTATGTATGCTATATATGGTAACATTTACCATCAATATACCCCCTTTATGTTAGCATATATACCATACATGGATCCTATGGGTATGAACAAGGCTTCCGGGATTCTCAAGAACCAAGGTGACATGGATCAGTTTATGGACAAAGACTTTGAGGAGACAGACTCCTGGATTTGCCGGGGGATTTTTGAGATATTTCTCATCGGTTCGTCTAGAACAAAAATGGGGGAATCTACTGGGGTGGTAGACTAAGCAATGGGAAGTCCAAGCTATAAGCTAGTAAAAACCATTTACTGGGAATCTACCTCCTGAATTTATTGGGAATTACCATTATTATATTATTGTTCATTTTTGTTGGTCCTTGTTGGTTGGTGAATCTGCCTATTTTATGTATATACAGTACCTTTTCATCCTTTTTCATCCTTTTTCTGGAATCTCGGGTCGCTCCAAGGACTTGGAAGAATACGCCAAACAACTTGCCCAAGAAGAGGCAGCAGACACCAAAGCCCGGCAGATTCGCTATGAGCTCTATCCCTCCAAACAGTATGTCCTGTATTTGGCCAAGAAAAATGCCATCAAGACGTGGACCAGCGACGGCCCAGATGGCAAGAATCGTGGATGTCTCGAGGTGCAAATTGCTATTGCCACCGAAAAGATCCGCAACATGATTTTACACATGCGTGAGTTCCGCAAGGACTACCGGTGCCGTTTGAAGCTCACGAGTTTGGTCTGCGCCCGACGCAGGATGTTGGACAAATTGGCGTCCAAGAACCTGGATTCGTACATGAAGATCCGGGAGGAACTAAAGATTCGCCATGTCTACCGAATCGAGGCTCTGAAAAATCGTCTTGGAGCCTACATGTATCCCATCAAGGACCGATCCGATTTAAAACTCACCATTGAAGGACCTCCACCAGGAATCTGCTGCCTTTCTTCTTGAGATACTGGCCCTCCTGGATAGCAAATCCATATCATCTCATTATATCCCCATGATACTCGTATCACCATTTATATCCAGATTATATGCGTGATTATACATATTTGCATATTATATGGATGTTGTCTTTTTTTTTTCAAATCTGAAATTTACGCAGAAAGAGATCTCTTGGTGAAGCACCATGGTGAAGCACCATTTTTTCCGAGCCAACTCCGGTCTGAATGAAAACGACATAGAATCCCTGAAATCCCATTGAAATCCCATGGAAATCACCATCACTTCGTTTTGAAAAATCCATCATTTTCACTTCTTCACTTCCATAGATGTCCCAAATTCCCATTGGTTGGTTGGTTAATAGAGGGTTTGAAGAAACCACTTTAACAGGTAAATGATGATAGATGGGATTAACCAGCTCCCGGCCTCCCGAAAAACCACAGGATCGGCCTGGTCGCCCTGGTCGCAAGACCTTGAATCGGCTGAAGAAGGCGAAGCAGTTGATGACGCGGCGCTTGGCGAATCAGCTGCGCCAGGGACGTGAACACAAAATCATCCACCGCAACTTGGAGCGTCTCTGAAGATGTCTTACCCTCTGGTAAACGTGAACAAAAATCTTAAGTTATTGAACATGGCCCAGTGGAAATAGCGGATTTACTCAGCTATAAAATGGTGGATCTTTCCATAGTTATCTTGGTTTACCCCATAGAAATAGTTGATTTACCCATTAAACATATGGTGATTTTCCATAGATTTTCGTCGTTAGTTTACCAGGCCGGTAGTATCGAGTTTAAAGTAAATACCATAGTTCTGGGTAAATTATAACGACCTCACTGAGACCTCACTGGAATCATGGTTAGTAAGGGAAATCATCCCCAAATGGCCTTATTTCAGGTTTGTGAAATATTATAATTTACCCAGATATTATCCATAGAAATTTGATGTTTTTTCTGGACTTTTTGGTGGAAAGACATCCCATAATAACAGACACACCTGATGATAATATGCATCAAGAATGGAGGTTGAACGGTTGAACCAGGAACTATCGGGATTTACATGGGATTTACGCATGACATCTGTTGGATTGACTATTTGGAGCACTGAACATGGAGATTGAAGCAACAAAAGTGACGTTTTTGAATAAACATGGAGGTGTAGCATGATTTCACCACCATCAATTGGGATTTGACCATAGTTAACCATCATGGCAGGGTTTTTCCACGGGGCTATGGGATACAACTACCCATCTGATATTTATGGAGGATTGAACTGAATGAGAAGTTGCAAGGGTCACACGCCGGATGGTTTCCGGAGGTTTTTGTGAATCATGACGTTTACTATACTTAGCGTACTTAGCTCTTCAAATTTTAGCAGCGATCAACATGGATATCCAATTTCTGATCCATCCACCTTAAGGCACTCAGAAGAAGTTGAACTTCCGCCGTTGGTTGGTTCGGGACTATGATGAAGTGAAAGGCTTTGAGAAGAAGAAGGAACTGGGGAAGTACGTGGATCCTCTGAACCTGCCGTAGAGTCTCGTAGAGCTTCCAGCGACGACTAAGTCGGCACCAAAGGAAAGGAGCGATGTGAGCATACCCATAGGATCCATGGTGCTGCTATATATGCTAACATTGGGGGTATATTGTGGTAAATGTTTCCATATATAGCATACATGGATCACTGTGGCATAGATCGATGGATTGATTTTAGGGGAAACCATTGACAGAACAGCCTTTTCTTTTTGACCTTATAGCCTTTTTTGCAACCCCCAAACAGATAGACAAGTTGGAAACCTGGAAATATATGTATAGCAAACCTGAAAATATATAGCTAAATATCATCAAACTACCATCCTGTTACACTTTTCGGCATCTGCCAGGCGCATGCGACGTTTCCTGGCGATGGGCATCTTTGCCGCCAGCATCGCGAGATGCCGCATGACTATGACAAACGTGGGAGGCTGGGAGGCAGATGCCCATGTTGGGCTTTGCTTAAAAAAATGTGGAGATTTTTCATGAGTTATCTCCAACATATATAATCTCAGATATAATCACTTCCCCCTAATACTAACCCCCCCTCCCGCCAAATCATAAACACCAGGTAGATTTTATTATTACGGTGGTATTTAGTATTAGGGAACCAAAGCGGACCCTCATAGAAAATTAAAACGCTTAATGAAAAAACGTGTTTTTTCGATTTCAAAATCAATTAAATTTCCTTTTATAACGCAATTAAGATTTTGCCAAAAATTGGATTTCGAAGCGGACCCTATTAATTAATATGTTTTTTTTAAAAAAAAATGTTTTTTCGATCTCAAAATCAATTGAATTTCCTTTTATAACCCAATTGAAATTTTGCCCAAAATTGGATTTCGAAGCTTCCCCCTAATATTAAATTAATAAATCCTAATACACAAATAAAATTTTCACGGACCCTAATAATGAACACCCCGAGGTTAACCAGTTTTTATTCTTAGGGGGCGAAACCCACAAATGGTAGCTTTATTTTGAAATTGTTTTCTAAAGGGAATCAGTTAAAAGTCAAATTGGCCAACCACATGTTTTTCCAAAACTAAAGATGGACCCTAGTTTTTATTATTATTTGGGGGGGGTTTAGTAATAAGCGGAAGGGATTATATATATATAGGTTTCCAGAAATGGGGGTACCCCGAAATCATCCATTTTATCATTTTGATATGATTTCCCATTATAAACCATCCATTTTTGGGGTACCCCCATTTATGGAAACCACCATATGTATATATATGATTGTATATATATATATATATACACATACACACGGCCTTCAAAAAATGAGGAACGTTTATGATAAACCATGATAATATACTAAGAGGTTTATACCATGTGGGTATGGATCGAAGATATGGTATTTTTGAAGCCAAGAAAAATAATGTTGAGACACAGTTTTCAGCAGTATTTATGGTTGTTGATTTATTCAATTATCTTCAGCATTGTTCGGTGCAGCAACCCCACTTGATGATACAATTTGACTCCTTTGGTTCTAAGATGCTTTGGAAAGGCTTGAAACCGCAAAGTCGCACACGTCCAAAAAAGATTCCATTCTTACAGTATGAGCCTCAAGAGATAGAAGCATAGTTTGATTTAGCACTATATGTTGGTAGGAATTCACCAACGTCTATCTTTTGTGGCGTTGCGTTTCCCCAAGGTTTAAGTTTGCTCATGGAGATTGAGAACCAGGCAAGGGAGCAGCAATTTCCAGCTGTCCACAATCAGGGACCCCTGTGGCTTGATGCGTCGGACTGTAGGTACTATATACTAATCTATGTAACGTACTATAGTAATCTGTGTATATATATATATATATATGGAATCTTAGATTATATACTTTATGTTAAAGTAATATAGTATGTTATACTATCTTATACTTTTGATATACGGAATATCTATATATATATATATACACATACTTTATACTTAATTCATCTCAACTCAATCCCAAATTCTGGGAAGACAACAATCCTTACTAAGCCAATACATGTCCTGGTTGGTGGTTTCAAACATGTTTTATCATAATATATGGGATAATCCTTCCCATTGACGAACTCATACTTTTCGGATGGGTAGGTACACCACCAACCAGTGATATTTTGGTGATATAGGGTAAAACAATGCCATAGACCATCCCCCAGTCATCATCATTTTTATAGGTGGTATAAGACATTCCCAGTCATGGGTGGTTTATAACATTGTTTTACCCACATTAGTCATGGTATGGGTTTTATACATATAAACCACCAGGGTATAAGACCATATTTTTATACACCTGGTGGTATTTACATATAAAAACATGGGGTAAATCACCAACCAGTGTCGATTTCATGATGAGAATCTAAGCCCAAGCCGAATGCTTCATGGCCCAGGAGGGCCATTTGAGCTTTCTACAGGAGTTGGGCCCGCGGCAAGTCCAGCAGGAAGCGCAGGGGAAAGCGACGGGTCGGCTGTGTATTCAGCTTATGAATTACTTACCCATACTTACCCTCTGGTTACTTAACATAGCCATGGAAAATGGACCATTTATAGATGGTTTACCTATTAAAAATTGTGGATCTTTCCATGGCTATGTTAAATCACCAGAGGGTACCAATGGTATTTCAAGAATTTTCAATACTTAATTGGTACTTAATTTCAATACTTATTTCATCTTTGGTAGAAAGTGAGCCACGCTATAACTCCCTTATGTATTGTGAAGTACCCGGGCATCTATGATTGGCCATCGATGGTGAATAATCCTTGCTGAGGCGCTCAAGAGATCAGCTGCTCTCAAGATTGATGCCAATAGTTCCGTAAATATCGGACTTGTGTTCAAATGTGAAATGAATCGCAACTCCTGCGAGTTGGACGGTCCTTGAAATTGGCCACATGTTAAAGCTGATGATTGTTCTCAGCAGTCACCAATTCGCTTGCAGCTTTGCTCAGTGCTGACTGCTCTGATTTATACCGGGTGTGTTTGATAATGCTCGTTCCCAGCATGCGCAATTTTTTCATGCTGTTCTGCTGGTTAGCTGCACACATGGTCTTTTTGGTCTGCAGCTTTGCTATGGCATTTGCGGCTATTCAAGACACTTACAAGCAAGATGCAAGGGCAGTGGAGAATCCAAAGTGTAGGAATTCGAATTGGGGCCCTTTCAGCCAATTTGGCAGATGGATTTGCCATTAAATCTAGGTGAACATCCATCGCCCAACACTGAGGTGGCTGTGGGATTTGATATCGCTTCTTCCAGCTGTTGCATTTATGTCAGTCATGGCCTTATATTTTCCATCATGTCTTGTGACTCTAGGTTCACATGCAGTTCAGTGTCTTGTTTTCTTTTGGAATGGCATACTGTGGCGGTGAACTAAAGCTTTTTGGTTCTTATTTCGACCAATTAAAGGATGAAAGGCATTCTTCCGAGCGTCGGTCCGTTCGATTATGTAGTTAGCCAATCTTCAGTTTGAGTTTGACATTTCAAATTTCTTGTTGAATGAACAAAAGGACAGGCCATAAGAAACCACAAGAGATCCAAGCTTTTCCCATTACCTGACTTGCTGAGGCGTTTTCTGTGGTGGTGTCCTTCATGGCCCAGGCGGGGGAAAGGAGTACAAACGCAGGGAATGGATGGGAATGGATGGGAATGGGGGAATGGGATGATTATTGCTAGTGATTATGGATCATTCCCTCATTCCCTGCTAAGCACCAGTAAGTAACTGGTGGATCTTCGGGTTTTCAGATTTTTCAGAGAAACCCTTCAATATGTGTTTTCTGGTGAAAAAAAACGTATACACATCTTCAGCCAGTCCAATATTCGTTCAACTTTAAGGGAACATTTACCGGAGACCTTCAGATTTGCCACCAAGCAATTGGATGCTTGGGGATATAACCACCAACAAATTTTATGATGAGTGGATATAACCAACAAAAAGATACTAATGTTTGGAGGGTGGAACCACCCAAAACAGTCAGACTGTCAGGCTGTCAGAAGCAGCAAAAAATGGTGATTCTCCTAGAGCCTAGGTATCCAATCCCATTCAATTCCAGTATGATTGGGGGTTCCAATCACATTCTCACCATGGCATTGGCCTAAAGAAAGCCATCGGAAACACAGACGTTCATTGGATGTTGCAAAGATTACCCCATTAGTATTATTACTATTGTTATTATCATCATTATTCTTATGTTTCTATACCCCAATTCTTCTCCCATGATGGCTATACAAATCCCATGTGCAACACACGCGTCAGTTGCATTATATCATGAGTGTTGTCTCGCTGCCACTGCTGGACTGTTTTGTGGCCCGGGCCCTGTCACCATCCGTGGAGGAAATGGGGGATTCAACTGATTTCAGCATTTTTCAAACTTGGGGGTTTTATGTTATTGATGGTGTTTTATGGTGGCTTATCATTGATGATGATTTGGGGATTTTTCAAATGGTTTGACCTTAAAAACACGGGAAATTCAGCATCAGAAATGTTTTTCGGTTTGAGCATATTTGAGGATGCAATGGTGATCCTTGGGACGGCCAAAAAGAAGCAACAAGAATGGAGATTGAAAAATCCGTAAAGAAGGGTTGTTTTACTGTACTAACCGAACGGGGATTTAATCGACAAACACATTGTAATTTCAACCAATGATAAGCTAACGGTTACCTGGGGAGGGCAAAATGCAGGAAGTTCCCTGTTTTTTTTTTCAATTTTTACCATCAAAAACCAGTTCTTTACATTTGTTACCATCAAAAAATGTGTTTTTTTTTCTGTAAAGAATCTTTACCTTCAAAAACCAGGGGTTTAGAAGGTTAATCCAAATTTATGAGCCGGGCTCTCGGCGTAAAGCCGCCGAGGTTTGGCTCAACGTGGCATGCTACTTTTTGGTGCCCGCTTCAGTAGCAGAGCTTGTGATTTTTGGTTGTTCCCAGATGGACGTTTGGATGGAAGCAGCGCTTTAAATACCACTGTTTATCGTTATTTTCCTAGTAAATCATAGTAAATCGCTATAGTTGGGGATACTGATACTGAATATATAAGTCATATATCACTTAAAAAAAAACAGTTATAACATGTTATAATGTTGTCCGAGATGGAGGTTTCTCAAATGGGGATACACCAAAATCAGCGAAAATTGGTTACTATCAATGGGAAAACCGCTGGTTTGGGGTACTCATATTTTAGGAAACCTCCAGAGTTAAAAGGTTTCCGAAACGGCAATAGAATGCGAGATAAGACATAAAATCAACAATATAGTTGGGGTTCTAGAAATGAGTTGGATACCCAAATTTCTGCATTTGTCGATTCGGAAAGCAATTTCTGCAGTGGGTTTGCTTTAGCCAGAGGCATGATCATCCCAGATAGAAACGGAGGTGCTGGCAGTTGCTGTTGGCACTTATTTGCTTTGCGCGCCAGAAGCTAAGTTTTTTGTTCTTGGCAAGGTGGCTGACGTGTTGTTTCTTCCTTCGTTGTGATTGAAAAGGTGTATCAAGACAAAGAAATGTGGGTCCAAACTCCACTGTAGGCATTGCATATGATGACTTTTGCACAGAGGGTTTGACAACATGTGTATTTGATCTGACTGTGTTTGAACAGTTTCAGCCAGAGGTTGAATGATTTAGTGAATGTATCCTGGTGTCACCGCTGAGGTATGAACATTTGCGTGCTTATCTTTCATGTTTGATCGGTTTTTTGTACGTCGCGAGCTGAGTCTTAAGAAAGAGCGCTGCAATACGCGCTGCAATGGAGCACAACTTCTGGAAATTGCAGAATTGCAGAAGTTCTGGAGTCAGATTTCTTTGCGTATCCCCCGGAAGAGGTATACCTTTGTCAATAGTTATGTAATTATACAGTACACATAAAGCTATAGATATACATAGAGGAATTAAAGGTATACATTTGAATATATATAATTATATATTATATATAATGATCTATAAACTCTTGAAACCTGATTTCATCATTTCTTTCCTACATTTGCAACAAGCGTTTTCTGGTTTTCTGCATGTTTGCTGCAACGGATCACCAAGGCCACCCTCTCCTGGTCCTTGATGTACTATGGAATCATGGTGAGACACTCGGATTGGGAGATGGGATCAATGCGACCGAGATCCGATGTCAGAGATTCGCAGGGCTTGGTTGATGAAATTATGGGTGATTACTGGTGATTAAATAGGGAGATTTTTAGGGATTAAACCAACCGGTAACCAACCATAATATATATATATAATATCATATATCTGGGGTAGCCCTAGTTATCATCCATTTTTATAGATGGGTTTTCCATGAAATAAACCATCCATAGGGGAAGGATTTGTTGTATGTATATATATATATATATGTATTTATTTATTTATTTATTTATTTGGGTAAATTTCATCACGACCTCACTGCGACCGAGCCCTGGAATCATGGATAATAAGGGAAATCCTCAAGATTCAGGTTAGTGAAATTTTGTAATTTACCCACATATATATATACATATAATTATAGGTAGATGAGAATAACTATGAATACACTAGTATACCAAAGGGGCCACTCTGAAATTTCCCTTTTAGGATAATCATATTGAATGGTACCTAAGGGACCTAGACTCATTACCATTTGGGTTTGTCTGAAACTCTATGGCACCTCAAAGTCCATGGGTTCACCAATGTTCACCATGATATTCCCGACGAAAAAACAGCCATTTGGGGGTATACCCTATTTTCAACCAAAAGGGCACATCCATAAGTATGTATGTTTTGGAACAGGGGTACGTACCCCAGCTTTCAGACCCGTACGTTTGGGATTGGGGGATGCATCTTTGATGGTTGTTTTTTTTCCATTTTCCGTACTGAAATTGCTATTTGGAGGTATCCACAATTTTTAGTCATATATATACAGTGTGTTCCCGCGCGATTCACATATAGGTTTGTCTGATTCCATCCCACACTTAATCACAATGTTTCCAATAAATCTGGCAATTTTGATTGTCATCCAATTCCATCCCAGGGTTTATGCAGTTTCCAATACAATTCTGGTTGGTGGTTTGGAACAGTTGGATTATTGTTCCATTTAGTTTGGAATGTCATCATCCCAACTGACTTTCACTCCATCATTTTTCAGAGGGGTTAGGTTGAAACCACCAACCAGATTATTATATATTAACCATCATTAGCCATATAATAACCATTAATATGAACCATTATTAACAGTATATTACCACCTGAACATGTTCATTCTATCTCTAAGCCATCGGTGTTCCTGGACAGCCTGGCAGATCATGAACCAATTGGGCGATGCGTTGAGGAAAGGACACCCGGCGTAGCTCCGACATGTTGCTTGGAATGAAGAGATGCTGCTTGGTGGTTTCAAACTATGGTAAGATCCACCATTTTTACTGGGAAAACTCACTATTTCTATGGCAAAAGTAGAGTATCTGATTGGTGGTTTGGAACATGATTTTTATTTTCTATAATATATATGAGATAATCCTTCCCATTGACTAATATTTTTCAGAGGGGTTGAAACCACCAACCAGGATGGAATTCACATATCATTCGCATTGACTAATGACTACATATTCATGGAATACAATAGTGGATGTTGATGTCTCAATCATTCCATATGTCAACATAGTAACAATTCATATTCCAGTCTATGGCACTATGGTTATTCTTGATATTGGCAATGGAATATAACATATGTGTTCTTTTTTGTGTTCTTTTGCAAATATCAATATCCACCAACAATATGTGTTACAGTATATTATGTGTTCCGGACTGAACATAGAACACATCCAGAAGACATATACCATCAACATGATGTGTTCTTTTTTTGGCTTCTTTTCTGGACTCAAGTCCCACCATTTTCCCAGCATTTTCCCCGGCCAGGCAGTTGCCAGTCCTACGAGTACTGCTCGTATCAGTGCCTTGGCGTTGCGGTTCATGGCTTTATTTAAAAAACAACTCAAAATGGTTGCTCTAAAAGAAGCCATATAAATGCGGTATAATGATGTATAATGTATATTATACATGTTCATAGTGGTTCTTTCATAGTGGTTTTTCTGTGGTATTTTAACGCTCCCTTTTTGCTCCCTTGTTTTCTCCCTTGTGATTCAGACTCAGAAAGTATTAACCATCCAATTATTGGGGTAGTTTAATATACTATAACTATCTATAACTTATCTTGGTGATCAATGATTCTAGTTATATACTATAACTTATGATAGTAGACTATAATAAGAATATGTGGTTGGTGATTTGGAACATGAATTTTAACTAATTTTATTTTCCCCAATAGTTGGGATGATGATTCAATCTGACTCATATTTTTTTAGGGGGGTAGGTATACCACCAATTAGTATACTACTTTATCTTGGTGATCTTCCTGATTATCCCAAAGTCAGTGATTAACAGTGCCATTGTTTCATTCTCAGAAAATCACTCTCGATTGACATATTATGATGATTTAATATGGGATAATCACTTGATTGATCATCATCACTAACATGGCCATTTGCGGGATATAGAGCGGGATATACATGCACGGATATATACACCATTTTTAGACACCCAGGTGTTGTTTTAGCATGGATTTTCTCCCCGCTCGACCGATTTTTCTCAATCGATTGGCTGTCCACCGGCCTAGGTCTTTTGCCCCCTAACGCTCTTGATCAGAGCGGTGTGTATGCTTTGCCCGAATCTTGGATGGGCTTGTTGAAGCCCACTGTGAGTCCGGTTGGGAAATTTGGGTTTGGGAAATATAGGGCCTACATCACCCAAATTTGACGATGAATCGGATCAATCATAAATTTCCAGTAATTTTACATTGTTTATAATTTTGTCATTTTGGGCGTATATGGTATACCACATTTTCTGACAAACCAAGATCCTTCTTTTCTGCGGAGTTGATTTGCCCAGACAATCTTTTAGAACAAACTCTTGAACAAGGTTGATTTAGATGTTGTTTTGGACAATGAATGCGTGCTTTAATGTTGGACACCCAAAAATCAACCTACCATTTTGGGATAGTGTATAGTTTATGTTTATACCATCCAATATCATCCAATTTTTGGTGACTTGGGGATGGTCGATTATTGGGTTTATCAAAAAAAATCGGTGGTTTAGTTGAACAGTTGAACTTCAACAGACCCATTGAGTCGAACCGGCTCCAAGTTGGCTGAGGTTGGGGTTGTTCGATGGCTTCACCGTGACCATGACATGTTTTTTTGGATGGGATGGCATGTTCCGATGCAGATGTGTTGGGAAACAGGCACCATGTCTAAAAGATGGGCTGGACAGAAGGAAATCCAACTATATACTGTCTAATGTGATTAAAACAATGATAAACCACCCATTTGGGAATGGTTTACTATTGTTGTTATTGTTTTACCAACATTATACTGTATCCAGGTCTTTCGAAGTCCAGCTGTGAAATGCAAAATAGAGAAAGTCTGGCCCAACTGAACTTCTTCTTGAACCATTTCACAATCGCAGGTTCTTGTAAGTGCAGCCGAAGCGCTTTGCATGGCATGTTGCGAGGAGATGAAAGAGTCGGGAAAGATATGTGCCATAGTCAGAATTTGGATTAGATTCACCCAAATTGGGGGATAGTCATCAATCCATTTAACAGTATATATATATAATTTATATTTATACCCATTCTGGGCATGTACGGAGTCCTTAATAATCGTGGGACGGTGGGACGACCATAAACCATACCGGTAGACCATGTGGCTTGACCGTGGCACGAAGTGCATCCTGCCAGATCTACATCTGTTGACTTGATCTTATGTCTCTGCAGTGAATGGCTTCCAGCAGGCCGGGACATCTGACAGGGGGACCGGACCGGACAAAAGGGGGACCTAAAAGGGGACAACACGGGATGGGACGTAGAGGCTGACGGGGCAACACTTGGAGAGTTGGGATGAATCACTTCCTGTAGATTTTGAAGGGAACAAAGCATATTATAAGGTAATAGTAATTAGAATATATATATATGTATACACAGTCAATGAAGGAGTAATTATTCTTATTTCTTGGGTCTAGAAGGACAGTCTGAGTCTTCCAGAACATCATGGAGCACTGATTCAGCGATGGTCCCCGGCCCTGGCAGTTGTCATGGAGCTGGCTCTCATTCCTGCGCCGAACCAACCTGTTTCAGATGGTGTTTCAGCAGATATTCCCCGTGAAATTTCATATGTATATATATATATTATATATTATATATATAATATATATATAATATATATTACAGTATATATATATTATATATAATATATATAATCTATATAATATATATTATATATATTATATATATAATATATATAATATAATATATATATATATATAATATATATATATATATATATATACATATGAAATTTACACATTCCCCACAAGGGGGTGCCCCATAGTCAAGTTGGTTTCTAACTCCAATAACTAGGCTGTATGGTAGATAGATCCATAGTTCATGTGGGTCATAAACTAACTTCTGAAAGATTATCACCTCAAACGGTAGCACCTTGAAACATGGCCATCACTTGGGCCTATTCCATACCTGGTAGACCTGACCTGGGCGAAGTGAACGGGGAAGGACCTGTCAATTCATCCTGGAACACTGGTTGGTGGTGACTGGAACCTATAAATGGCTGAATTCTGTGGTTTATGGTAGATATATGTAGATATAACTATGGTTAATGAATGCTGGTTGGTGCTTTGGAACCATGGAATTTTATGACTATCCATTCAGTTGGGAATGGAACAATCATCCCAACTGACGAACTCATATTTTTCAGAGGGGTAGGTATACCACCAACCAGAACATGTTGGAAGATCTTCGAACATCAGAGTTTTCTGCATCCGCAGGGTAGGGCGCCGGATGGCATTCCTGCATTCCGGTGTTTTTCAGCGAGTGCTAGGCATACATTTGTGATGGCCGAGGACGTGGGAGAAAGCTGACCTCGACATTTTTCTTGTTGAATAGAGAGGACTTAATACTCGATGTGATGCCACTGAAGGTGTCTGTTCTAGTTTCAAGAAAAACATAGATCTGCCATTCCATGCCAGTTTGATTTGCGTACAAGATTGATAGGATCCTGTTCCAAATACCCTCCAGTAATTTGACTATTGACTTCGATGATCGCGCCATATTGAACATATATTCAAGTCTCACACAAGTTAGGCGCAGCTTTTTTCGAGCTGATGGCTGTCTGAAGTCTCGACATATTGTTCGACAGGACCTTGCCCTCCTTGACTCTTCTGAATCAGAGGTATCAGTGGGAAGACCCAAATTTCTTGAATGGATGGTATTAAGATCATACATTGGCGACCAAAGAAAAAAACATGAAGAGTCCTGTTCTTTTCACAGCATCTGTAAATTACTGATTGATTGAACGGATCAATTGTTACTCCTTGTGACTTATGCCTTCTTTCAAAAGCTAAGAGTTCCCTAATTTAGCATAACTATGGAAAATGGCCCATATGTAGATTTCCCTTATTTCGACAGATGGGTTTGTCTGAAAACAGTGTACCCCTAAACCCTAAGGTTAATCATCATTTTACCAATTAAATGGCTATAATTGTGGCTATACCCTATTTTCAGACACACCCATGACCCATGTTTTAATGGGATTTAGTGGGATTAATGGGATTGAATGGAAAATCATCGAACTAAATGATGGATTTTCCAACCATGTTTGATGACACACCCTGCCATCTATTGCTGGTTCAACTGATTATCCCTGCCTTCAAACGTTGATCCAATGCCGAGGCAGCGGGCCTGCAAGAGCCACTTCTGGAGAGCAGGAATCCCCCAAAACCGGGCATCCAAATGACTTGATTTCGAGCGAAAAAAACGGATACCACTTGGAACCATGATTCTATTATTACTTTACAGTACAATAGATGTTGATCCATTTCGGGTATTTTTTTCGGCTGTAACTTGGGGCCTCTGTTGAACCACAGCTGGTGGTCTTCACCTCCACACGGAGAACCCCTTTGTCGCCCCGCAGGGATGCCAGAGATTGGTGCGCCCCGCCCGACAGAGCCGCTGCTGGGGCGTTGGTCGGAGCCAAGTTCTTTGTCATATGTGAAAAATCCTGGGAATAGTGGGTAGAATGTGAACTGATCATGGTTAATCATGGTTAATAATGGTTATAATAATGGTTCATAATGCTTTATAGTGGCATACCCTCTGGTAAACGTTGACAAAATTCTTGGTAAGATCCACCATGCTATTAATGGGACAACTCACTATTTCTATGGCAAAAGTAGAGTATCTGATTGGTGGTTTGGAACATGAATGGAGTATTTTCCATTTCATATATGGGATGTCATCCTTCCCATTGACGAACTCCATCATTTTTCAGAGGGGAAGGTCAACCACCAGTGAAAAATCGTCCAAACACCATTTTTTTTTGCTGAAAAAGGTGAGTTTGGTCGGGTTGAAACTGGCTGGTGACCGGCATGACCAGTGAAGATCTGTCCAAGGATTCTGAAAGATTCTCCGTGGATTCTGACAGAAGGATCAAGTTTGACGGACAAAAGTAGAGTATCTGGTTGGTGGTTTGGAACATTTTTTTTCCATATATTGGTAATACTAGCTATGTTAGTTTACCAGAGGGTACATCCCATGCATATTTTACATACAATATGCCTGGTTGGTGGTTTGGAACATGAATGGATTATTTTTCCATTCAGTTGGGAATGTCATCATCCCAACTGACGAACTCATATTATATTTTTCAGAGGGGTAGGATGGGGTAGGTGGCTCAACCACCAACCAGCTATAGTGAGTGGTTTCCAATCTTCCGTGTTTCCATATGTTTCCATCCTTTCAATGACTCACATGACTCGGTGACTCGTTGAGCCTGCGAGATGGCGAGATGGCGTCGTGTCTCAGCCGGATCCGTGGGTTTCATGGTGTCCTATGGATAAAGTCTACTGAAACCAAACAGAGACATCCATAGGACACCATGAAACTGCCCATGTGATTATATTTATGATAGATTTTGATAGTGTCATTGATTATATTACATTTGAAGATCAAGTCATAGTATTTGATGCAATGTGCTGATGATCCTCAAACCAAGACTTTGATCAAGACTTGGCAGTATGATGCAGTATGTTGCTGATCAAGACTTGTTTCACATGATCTGATGGCAGGCTTAGAAAGAAGACACTGAAGGCAACACAAACTATTTGTTCTTTCATGTTCTTTAGCATGACAACTGTTACATTCTTTGAAACAGCATCTTGGAACTCCTGCACCTCGACCTAGACGACAGCAGTGAGAGCTCCAAAGATTTTTGAGGCTGTTTCTCCACGTCCGCATCACCACCGTTGGCAGGTGTGGCCATTCAAATGCTTTGAATGTTGATATAATGTTGAAGTATGTTGAAGTACTACAACCAATGCGTAAGCCAGCCATCTTTGGCCCATTTAAGGCTCTCTTGAACGGGTTTTTTCTAATAAGATTGAGATGAAGAAGCTGAACTTATTGACTTCCTTTGAATTGAACTTTGTTGAGCTTGACCTTCACGATTTGTCAAGAAAGTAAACATGATTAGCGCATGTCAATGCTTCAGGCTATGGAGGTTGTTCTGTGCCTGCAGATAAAGGGGTCAGAGGCAGACATAAAACACTCAGAGCAACAATCTTTGGAAATCAAGTGAAACTGGCCAAAAAAAATGGCATATCTACCTTGACCCTGTTGCCTTCTTAGCCAAGGCCTTCGAGTACTGGAACTTGCTAGTGTGCGGCCACGGGCGCAGTCGGACCTTCTTCCAAGGGCAGGTTTGTGAACAGTCCAAGCCGAATTTCATTTAAAAAAATAGAGAAAATATCAAATGTTGAATCCTGAGTCAGATATTAGTCAGGTATAATTATGATTTCTGTGAGGGCAGGCCTTCCCTGTTCCATTATTTCTCGATTACATTCAATTAAAATTATTCCATGATATTCCATGATATTCCCGTAAACATCCATAAACAATATATATTGCCATTGTAAATTGATCTCACCGTTGTACTCAACATATTCATAGCAAATCCAAATATTATATATATATTATATTGTATCAAATATCATGATATACTATGATTATTAATGGTGATCATTCCATTCTTATTACATCATCAGTTTCCCCCATGTTTTCACCATGATTTTGCCACGCACGTTACCACCAGGTTCTGGCCGGCCCGTCGGTGGGTCAGTTCTTTGCCGAGCTGGGTGCTGACGTCATCAAGGCGGTGCAATGCTGGGTTTCACCAGGCAAAATGCTGGGTGCTGGGTGAACTGCTGGGAAACGCTGGGTAAAATATGCTGGGAAATGTTAAGTTTGGCTTTCATTTTACCGATTTTAAGTTTGGCAGTTCAGATTGAGTTGAATTAAAAGAAATGGAATGATATGGAATCAGGGTATGAAAAAACGATCCTTTTGATCGGGATCTAATGGGATATAATGGGATGTAATGTGAGATATGGGATTAGATACATAAAGAATATATTTATCCACAAGTTATTTTTCGGATGTTGAATCAGTGGATGCGCAGTACCCTATTGTTGGACTTGCTTTCATTTTTCCAAAATGGTCGTTGACTCAAATGGCAGTGGGTCAAAACCTTGTACCCCTGGTGAACATAAAAATAGCTGGTAAATGGATGTTCATCCCTCTAATAATGGTATTAATAGGTATTGATTCATAGCCAAATCATTCTTAGGCCAGTCGGAAGAGTATTCATGTTTTACCAGTCGGAAGGCAGAAGGCTGCCGCATCGGCAGGTTGAGAACAGAAAGCCAGGGCCTCAAGCGACACATTTTTCATCTGCATCAGGACCATGACATTCAGCATGCAGGATCCTCATAGAATTACACTCTGAGAAATCAAACCTGGCTAGCTGGGAAATCACTCGCAAGTGGAGGTTTTAACCAAAAAATCCTTTACCCTCTGGTGATTTAACATAGCTATTGAAAATGGCCATTTATAGTTGATTTTCCGATTAATAGCATGGTGATTTTCCATAGTTTTTTGTATGTTTACCAGAGGGTAACTAAATGGAGGATTTTCCAGCTTGTCATGTTTGAGGACACCGGAGTGCAGTTGATTCACTGTGGATTTCTTTCCGGGAAGATTCACGGGAAATTTTCCAGGGTGTTTCCCATCGCAGAACTTCTTTTAATCAGTTTGTGTGTTGGTTTTCATGTTGTTTCTTTTTAACCAATCAAACTACATTCATCAATATGTCATCAATATGTATAATATGTTATCACAGTTTCATCAGATGTCATCATAGTTCATCATATAATGACATCATAATATATGTAACAATCTATCATAATAATGTCATCAAATGATATGTGCATTAATGATGTGTGTTTGTAACATCAACTTACTTGTGCTTAGTAGGGAATTTTCGGGAATGATAGACAATAACTATAATCATTCCATTCTTCCATTCCCATCCATTCCCTACGTAAAACGCACCAGGAAGTCACTTGCATGTCACAATTTAGCACATCCCCAAGGGCCCAACGGTGCGATGTCATTTTACTGTGGCGAAATTCAAGGAGCGGTGGCGATGTGACACGCAGCTGGCGGTTGAAAGGCGATGATCCTGGGAAGCCGAGTGCCTACTTCGCCTGCCTCATGGCAGCGATCTGTTCCTTTTTGGGATGGGGATTTTGCTGGACAAGATGGTGATGGATCAAAACCCTGGTACCTAGTGAACCCCAAGTCATAGCTGGGATTTATGGATGTGAATAACCCACTAAAAATGTATCTATAGGTATTGACCCATACCCAGATGATACCCTCTGGTTATTTAACATAGCTATGGAAAACCACCATTCTTAATAGGAAAATAGAGGTAAATCATCCATAAATGGACCATTTTCCATAGCTATGTTAAATAACCAGAGGGTAATAGAATATAATAGACTATAATCCTTAGCAAAATATATTGGGTATATGAAATATCGTGCTATTTCATATATAATAAGATTTAATAGGATTCTGACAATATCATGGGTATTTCATCCTAATATAAATTAATATAATATAATATCGTGGGTATAGCATGAGCTATTACATTTATAGTAGGGGAGTTTGATAGAAATCTCCGCACATATCTGGTTGGTGGTTTGGAACCATGGAATTTTATGACTTTCCATTCAGTTGGGAATGTCATCATCCCAACTGACGAACTCATATTTTTCAGAGGAGTAGGTATACCACCAATGATAGTATCATTGTGAAATACCAGTTTTAATTCTGCAATGGCAATATATATATATATATATTATTATAAATATGCTGTATAATTTACTTGGGATTAGTAGCAACAATCATGGGATATTAATGGGAATGTATTGGCAATATAATGGCGGTCAATGGGGATTGGTGATGATTAATGGTGTTTAATGGGGATTAATGGAACAAATATAATGGTATGGTATAATGTGAATTATATTAACCGGATATTGATTGTATACTAGTGGATTCAGTACGACAATGGCTATGTAGTGAAATATGTTAAATTACCTTGATAGTTGCTGAGCCAGCATCTGGCTCTACTTGGTTGCTGCTTTTACATAATGTACACATGGTTTTGTCCAAACACAAAAAAGGGAAAACACACACTCATGTGATGGTTTAAAGATGTTTACAGTAGAACCTCATTTCCCCTTTTAAAATAGCCACACAATTGGGCTATACACCATTTTCAGGCAGGTGTATGAATTCATCGTCCGCCTCTAAACTTGGTATGATGATCGCACGTGACGAGCATATTTTTGGGAGTTGAACCACCAGCCAGTCTCAAAATATTGGGATGGGGTACTGTAATACCAAAGAACCCCCAAGTCCTGTAGCTTAAATGAGCATCCCCAACCATGCATTTTTGTTCATACACAGGCATAGGGGTTGAATCCATCTACTGGATATCTATAGAGGATTATAGAAATCCTGAGGTAACCCATAGGCTTTGAAAGGCTCCATGGGAAGCTTCTGCAACTTCCATCATTTTTGATCTTTGGATCACTATCAAACATGTCAGTTGTGTTTCAAGTCAGATGTGCACGAGGATGGGAGTGGATGTTTGACAAGAAAAGGCTGTGAGGAGAGGAATTTTTGGGGCTTCCGATGCACGACATAAACGCCAAGAAACAACGAATTTGTTTTTTTTCGGAAGTGATACCCTCTGGTAAACTAACATAACTATGGAAAATCACCATGTTTAATGGGAAAACTCACTATAAATGGCCATTTTCAATAGCTATTTTGACATAACCAGAGGGTATCTGACATGGATATCTCAACTATGGACTTCGAGGCTGCAACATGGGCAAGCGCTCGCTGGCCCTGGATGCCAAAAACAGCAAGGGCCAAGAGCTGTGCAGGCGAAATTCAGGGGGTCCTGGTAGTCGCAGCGTTGGAAGATGGCCCATTTATGGAGGATTTACCATGATTTACCTACAGGATGGTGCCCCCCAGTTATAAGTGGGTTTATAAACCCACTACAGTTATATCTGCCATAAACCATAGTTATGGGACTTATTTGCACCAACTTAGCTAACGAACTGGGGCACCACCTTGTATAAAAGTGGTGATTTTCTATAGTTATGTGAGTGATTTTCTATAGTTATGTGAGTGATTTTACCAGAGTGTACACCAGCATAGAATTTTCTGTTGGCTATCTGAATGTATCTGACATTGGCCATGGAAAACAGAACAGCCATGTCTTTTCGCCAAGAGATGTCCTTGTGGTGCTGGACCAACTTTCCTGGTCTGTGGGGTGAAACAGAAAAGCCACGGAGGTCTGGTTACGCGGGCGGACTCGGGAAAGAGAAGTAGAAGTTCTTGCAGTCCTTACCCATGACGGATCCATGGTGCTGCTATATATGATAACATAAAAGGGGTATATTGATGGTAATGTTACCATATAACTTATATAACCATATATACCATACATGGATCCGTCATGGATTATTGAACATAAAGACCTCCCCAGAACCTCTGGTGCCTATTATATATATATATATCCTATAATTTAGTACTGTAGATGAAAATGGATAAGAACGTACTCATTCTATAAAAATTGGGGATGTCTTCATTTTTCTAGATTTTTCTCTTGCTTCGATTAGACTTTTGAACTGGTACTACCCTCTGGTAAACTAACATAGCTATTGAAAATGGTCATTTATAGTGGATTTTTCCATTAAAAATTGTGAGTTTCTATAGCTATGTTAAATTACCAGAGGGTAATATTGGGCTACCATGTTTTTTTCGCGCTGATTCCGCGAGGCGCTTGGCGGCATCCTCAGATGTTGCCAGGGGCCCATTCGGAACATGTTGGTCATTTCATGGACAAAAACAACGGTGGGAAACCACCCCGGCTGTTTGCTAAAATCCCATGCAGAATGACAGATTGGTCTGTCCGGAAATGGCATGATTTCGATGATTTCGCTCAAATTTCTTTGGCCATGTTGAAGGCGAAAATGATGAGACACATATCGACCATTGGATTTGGGTATGAACACATATATGGAAAAGTACCACAGATGGTCAGCCAAAAGGTCCCTTGAAACATCACGAAATATGGATATGGGTCAAACTTGGTTAATACTAACAATAGAATATAGATATCGGTAAAATCTGTGGTCACCCTGTTCTTAAATGGCTTGACCCATATATGGAGGTTTCCTAAAATGGCTGGTACCCCCAAATCATCCATGTTCAGTCATAGGATTTTCCATGGGCGACGCCATCCATGTTTATCCATTGTTGGGGTACCCGTGGGTACCCCCCATGGATTGGAAACCTCCAAACCTCCATATCCATCTTTGAAGTGTTCACCGCCGCCGTGTCAGCGACCAAAAAGAAAGACCTGGTGTCCTGTCCTTCACTGTGGCCATGACTGCTGAAACGGGCAAACAGAAGGCGGCAGTGGGGGCCAAATGACCAGCCTGTCGGTCCCGAGGTTTGAAATGCTTGACCAGTTTCCTCATTAGGGTCTAAACATGGGTTACTGCAATCATACTTCAAACTCATTCGATGTGGGTTACACATGCTTACACTCCCCATGGCCAGGCCAATGATGAGAAGGGGTTGGGGGCCTCAGCGGCAATTTCACTGTGGGTCTTGTGTCTTGCGTATGAGAAAGGATTATTTACACATGTCTACAGACTGAGAATAGACAGATCTTGGCTGAATCTATGAAGCACCTTGACTTTATGATATTATGATATATTATGTTCATTCCATCTCTTATGGAGTTGATATTGTTGATGTTTTTTAGTCCGATGCATCTGCTCTTGTTTCACCGTTAGATCTCTGAAATGACAAGTATGTGTTTAAACTTGGATGGGGTTGTCATGGGTTGTCTAAAAAAACGTCTGATGTTACACTTCCGAAGTTACATTACTACCATTGGTACGGTATGGTTTTATCCTGTGTTTCAGGTTTTGGACAAAACTGATGATTAATATATTAATTTATGCATTCAAAACTTATTCATTAGTTATGCGTGATGTATTCATACATTCATGCATGGATGATCATGGATGTATGAAATTTCAATCTGGATAGCCGATCACATTGCCACATGTTGCCTGCTTTGGGATCTCATCGGATCCCTTTCGCAAATGATGAATCAGTTTTCTGGGCTCGGTGAGAAACGTCGCAGAGTGAGTTGGGGCCAGTTTCTGATAAATAAATATGTTATCAGTTGGTTTATAGTCCCCATGAACTATAGATATATAGTATCATAAGCCCTAGTGATTGGAGTTATAAACCAACTTAGCTATCTATGGGGCACCACCTTGAGTCCTTGTTTTCCTTCGTTCTATTCCGCTGAACATCTGAAAGATTGTGCCAAACTCATCAGTATTGTATCCCTTTGCAATGAACATTTGACACCGCCATGTCTACTCTGTGAACTGCTTGTCAACATAATATGTGTTTCCTTTCACCAAGTAACTATGGGTTTGTCTTAAAATGAGATACCCCCGCTAGTTTCAATGGATTACCATAGTTTTCCCTCCCGCAGATAACCATTTCGGGGGTAGCATCCAAACGCGCAGCTTTCCTATAAAAAACGATGCCCTGCTGCGGCCTAGGCAAGACGTGCGTCTCTCAAATATCTTGGCAGCCAAGGCCGTGAGCGACACTGTCAGGACTGGGGGCCGTGTTGCCATGAAATCTACAGGAAAAAATCGACATTTCATGGTAAAACACCATGGGTATACCATGGGTTTCCTGTAGATTCCGTAAATTTAATGGCCTCAGTCCATGAATTTAAAAGCTGCTTGATAACTTGGTGCCCTATTTTTGAGATAAACTCATTCTACTGGTAGCACGAATCTGCGAGAAAAATTAGGCGTCACACTCACACACTCGCACGCAGTGGCCACATCATCATACAGGGAACGTGTGGTGAATCTGACGCAACGCAGAGTTGCTGCTCGGTGGCGGCATCTCGACGACATTGGCTTGCTTTAAATGAGCATCTACAGGAAAACCATGGCATTTATTCAAATGTAGGGGTTTCCGGTTAAGATTTTCCCTTGAACCAACCCAGCTTTCCTCAATAAATTGCTTGAATCTACCCATTTTGAATCCCATGTTGGTCATAACTAAATCACCATGGTTTGTTGGTTTCAGCCTTAATCCGGCACCAGGACCTCTCTAGGGCCAAAGGGCATGGACAAGATGATCCAGGAGCCTAAAGGCTGAACATCAATGACGCCAACTCCGGGGAAATGTAGGAACAAATTATATGTATACATAGCCTAGACTTGTTGAATGGGATATTAATTTAGGGGAATATAAAATCATTTAATATGGTGTATATATATATACATATAATGTATATATATATATATAATGTATATATATATATGTAATATATATATATATAATATAATATATATATATATAGCCAACTGTAGTGAACAGTTGGATCAGGTTAAGCCATTAGTTTGGGGATGGTCGTAGCACCATTAGTTTGGCCAATGACTGGATTCCCCTTCTGTGGTGGGATCCCAGCGACCAGCTGGACCAGCGACTGATTTACCTCCAGTTCATGGCCATTGTTGGGATATCCTTGGATGGGAGTACCTTAATCTTTATATCCCACATATAATAGGAATATCCCACACTATCCCACACATCCCTATATCCCTACTGAATATCTTGGATGGGAGTATCTTTTGCCAGTTTGATAGGAATATCCACACATATATGTGCATGAATTGTTGTTTGCCATTTGCTAACCAAGCAAAATCTAAGTGGGCATTTTTTCATGGCGAACACAATGATCAAACAACATCAATCATGAGATTTCGATCCTGATTTTCTGGTGGGATGATATGGGATGATGAATTGCATATGTTTCCGTTGACCAGTGGATCCACCGATGGGGAAGTGTGCTGTATTTGGAATCGTTTTCAGATGCCGTATATGTTTAAGACGCTGAAGAGTCTAACATGTTTTTTTTGCCCAGAAGTTTTCGGCATTCCGGCATTCCCCACTTTATGGCCAAGGAAAAACAGTGACCATGTTTTTTTTGAGTTTGGGGGTGCCCTTCTCTGATAAATCGTTATTTATTTTTCTTGTGCTATGTATGAACCTTTTTTTAGTGGAATTATGAATAGTGGTGTATCATAGTCCACTTCTAGAAACCCAATTCTTCGAAAAAATCGCGGCATTTTTTCTGCGCCGTGCCGCACATGCGTTGTGCTCGGTCGCCAGGCGAGGTGCTGATCTCCAATGATGGCGCCACCATTTTGTCGTCACCTGGCGTGGCATGATTTTTTTCGAGATGCTGATCCAACTGATCCAGAGCATTTCAGATTTACCTGGTAAACCTTAACAAAAAACTATGGAAAGATCCACCATGTTTAATGGGAAAGCTATGTCAAAATCACAATGTTTAATGGAAAATCACCATGTTTAATGGACAGATCCACCATGTTTAATTAATGGGAAAACTCACTATTTCGACTGGGCCATTTTCAATAGCTATGTCATATGTGAACTATGGTAAAACTATGGAAAGATCCACCATGTTTAATGGGAAAGCTCACTATTTCGACTGGGCCATTTTTAATAGCTAATGTAAACGTTTACCAGAGGGTATGTTCATGCTGGAAAAAACATGTTTAATTATATATATATACATGCAGTTAAATGTACATATATCTATATAATTTCATAGATAACATCCTGCAGAAATATCTAATCAGTTAAAGAAGTAAACATACTGTTGCAATTTGGGGAAGATATTGTTTTTTCGACTCCTTTTCCTACTTGTTGAAGGAATGTATCAGCAATCTTAGATGTTGCATGGGTTCACAAGTAGGATACGTCCTTTGATTCAATGGAGGACTGCAACTACTGGGATAATCATTGTTATTTGCCACCGTCAATGGGATAAATGGGAGAGATTACCAAGCGATTTGACTGCAACTGTGCGCAACGTCACCACGTTTTGACGTTCTTCCGCTCTCAGGAAGCTGAAATTGCAGCACCCAACGGCCAAGATGATGGCCGAGTTGTCAAAAGCACAGGACAGGAATGGATAAGATACACTAGTGGAACAGCAACCACGGGTGGTCAAACAATGGAGCGCTGAAGTAGTTTGTAATTTCATTTATGCAGATAGATATATACTGTATCATTTTTCGCTTGGTTGCACCTTCTTCTCGTCATGTTTTGTAGAATTAGTTGAAATCTTTGATGGCAAGATCCACTGTTTCCTGTCGATTTCCCCTTGAAGCAGCCCAGTATTCCTCATTATCGTTGGTTATATCTCCAAGTGAAAGAAACAAATGTTGGTAAATCCACATTTCCTTGGATAAATCCATACTCTCGTTATACATTAAACCCTATAAAAAAAAATCTATATAAATCCCATTAACTCCCTATTGTTGATGGTTACACCACCATTTCCTTTGATCAATCTGAAAAAATGTTCTTAAATTTAAATACCTATGTAACTGATAATATAACTTATATATATATAACATTATATTATACTGTAACCATATATACAGTATATTATATTATATATATTATATATAATATAACTACATATAACTGATATATTTGATGGTTTCCCATGTCGAATTCCCTCGCGCAGGATATTGAGGCAGGGGATGGCACCACCAGCGTGGTGGTCATCGCTGGTGCCTTGCTGGGCGCAGCTGAACGACTGTTTGGAAGCTCAGTTCTGCTGCGCAGCCGGGAAGGATGGAGTTTTTTAACGATACAAAAATGGGGTTTGTACCATGTAGATTTAAGTCTCAGAAATTGGGATAAACAATGGAAAAAATAAATTTAACTGTCAGAAATTGAGATTAACCATCTACTATCGGGATGAAACCATCAAAAATATATAGATAAAAATAGCATATTTAACCAGCCGTTTCTTTTTCGGATTTCATGAAGGAATCCAACTCCACGAATCGAACTTAAACCTGGATTTTGTGGTTTGAAATGGAGTTTTCTGTCCATTCAAAAATGACAGTTTCACTGTGAAACATTGGGATTGAGCCATCTCAACTTGGGATTTAGCCAATAGAAATGGGAATTGAACCATCCAAAATGAGAAAGCATTGGGTAGATACCTATCCGTACAATCCATATCTGCATTGTTTACCAAGCAAACATGGGGATATGACATCATATGACTGGAACATGTAGGGTGCGTTTGTTCAGAACTGAGATCGCCGGTAGTGTGGTAACTATGGTTCCAGTTTCAATTTGAATGATAGTTTTATGTTCCAGTCCTTAAAAGCGAGGGTAATCCCACTCAACTGACATGTCTTGGCTGGGTTGAACATGCATACTCAGTCTGACTAGGGGGATCAACACAAAACCCCCTCCACAATAGAAATACCATCAGGCTTACCACGTTGGCAGCCCAAAACATATGATGATTGGATTTAAAAAGTAGAGTCTTAAAAGATCTCTTAAAAACCTACTCAGTTTCCCTAAATCAACCTGAATGATGCAGTAAACTCAACAGTAAAACATCCCAATTGCTTGATGATTGGACTTGACTAAGTTGTTGATATCTTGCCGTTGTGGAGCGTGGTAAACTTCTAACGAAACGCGATGGCGTGAGGCTGAAGAAAGGCATTCACCCGCAAACCATCACAGAGGCAGTTGGCTGGGTGGATTGCCAAATGACAACAATGCTGTTGTCAGGGTGATTTCTGCTTGCAGAAATAGTGGCAGACACAGATTCTTGATTCTTGCAGAAAATTGACCTAATGTCAACCTGAGTTCTTCCTGGGTCCGAAGTGAAACCAAATCACCCATGATAGAACTAGGGATGGTTCATGGAACCCCTAAAGATGGAGTTACCATATCCTTTTGCATACGACCTAGGTCTTGCCATGTTTTGCCTACAGCAAGTCACATAAGTAAGCCTGTAAGTTTCACCTAAGTCTGCTCAGTTCCCCTAGATAAACCTGACTAATGGTGTGATCCCAATAGTAAAACCATCCCAATTGGGCTTTATGAAATTGAGAATATGACTGGGATAAATAACAAATACCCTCTGGTTATTTAACAGTTTGCCATGGAAAATGACCCATTGATAGATGGTTTACCTATTACAAATGGTGATTTTCCATGGCAAACTGTTAAATAACCAGATGGTAACAATTTTATGCAATTTTGCCCTACATATGTACCCTCTGGTAATTTAACATAGCTATTGAAAATGGCCATAGAAATAGTGAGTTTTCCCATTAATAGCATGGTGATTTTCCATAGTTTTTTGTATGTTTACCAGAGGGTAGTTGGGTTTCGTGGCATTGGTTTTACCATGGCTTTACCACAGAACATCGTCCCCGTCTGCAGGCCTTCCTGCAGGCAGCCCACAAGGCGGAAGAGGTCTTGGACGCCGTGGCGCAACCCGTGGCGCCCCGGACGCGGAGTTCATAGGGAGTTCACCTCGAAAAAATGGGGGAAACAGAGCTTTTTCACTCAGAAACCATGGAGATTTTTCCTGGTTTAGTCTGTTGAATGGCAGAAGTATGTTGGTGTATGTTGAACAGTGTTTTTTGTCAACTGGAGGCACCACCTTGTGGTTGGTCATCGTTCTTTGGTGTTTAAATGCCGGTAGTCCGATTCCCCTTCTCCAACAAGGGAGGGATGTCATTGATTGAAACTTCCAGCCTTTCAAATACTTCCGTATGTGCCAATACTCATATGTGCTAAGGTCAAAAGTGGGATTGCATATCCATACTGGGGGATGGTCATCAATCCATTCTAATCCATTGATAGGGATTTACCCTCTGGTAAACGTTAACAAAAAACTATGGAAAATCACCATGCTATTAATGGGTAAATTGTACATTTCCATGATGTTTGGATTTCCATTGTGGGATGAAAATTATTCCCATACGCCATGATTTGACAGCATATTTTTTTGGCATATTTTGGGGTATGGTCATACCGCCATGACTATTAGACTATAGTGAATTATGGTGGCCATTTTTTTCGACCATAGCCTAACAAAAATGCCTAAAACACAATCTTTTGACCATGGCACATCGAACTTTCACGCACTGGCAACGGCATCCCGATCAAGAAATATGTTTCCATGAATGATGAAGTGTTTTCTGAGTGTGAAAAATAATGTCGGAATTCTGAATCACACATTTTCCAGTATTTGTTGGGTTGGGTCATTTGACATCATGGGTTTTCCCCAATGGTGACATATGTCACGACGTTTCCGGGTTCCTTCATCGACCAAGGATCTGGCAGATCGGGAACATCTCTTGCAGGCAGCCATTACCTCTTTGAACTCCAAGGCAGCTTGGTGAGAACGACTGGAGTTCATCATGGACGTCCATCCTATTCCAAGATATTCGAAGTGTGTGAACAATGACGACTCAAAAACCTAGTAGCAGTAAACATTAATACCAGATATTCAGAGCCATTTTGAAGTCCATTTCGCACTGAGTTTAAGGTGAACATGTGATGAATTTGGAGTTGAACATCTTAAACAGTTGGACTTTTCAATGGATTTCATATGATTTTTCTATGAAATTCTCCAGGGTACTGTCAACTGCATCATTCCCCACTGCTTTTGGGGCGGTCATTGAAAACGACCACGTGACCACGGCTTGTCGCAGGTGGTGTCGCAGGAGTCTGAAACCTTGGCTCCCATTGCAGTAGATGCGGTGTTGAAGGCTGGATGTATTCGTTTATCAAGGCAACATAGCTATTGTGAATGTCCTATTGAATATAGCATGCATTTATTCAATCTACACACAAATCATATTAATACACATTACATTGTATGTATATTATTGTCTATTACATCTTACTGCCCCACAACAAAAGCTGCAGTGCTAAGAAGTTATGAAGTTCCAGCTGGAACAACTCTGTAAATTCGTTGGGCAGGTGACAGACCCCAAGACTGCTGCGAACGTCGACCTCAATGACATCAGGCTAGTGAAGAAGTCGCTTGGCGAAATTGACATCCGTTGGAAATCACCTGGTGTCCAGAAATCTGGGATTCACCCCCCAATTCATGGCAGTTTTAACGCTGTTGAAATGCTTTGAAACCATCAAATTGTTAGGTACAGGAACCTTTATTTTGAGACAGATGCACATTCACTATGAAGATCACTATCCGGACAAGTGGTGTTCCCCCCCTCTTGCAAGACCGTGACTACTAGCAGACCACAAGATTCCTGCTGACGAGCTGATCATGTTCCAATATTGGATGTCTGAAATTAATTAATGGGATTTGATTTAAGCAGAAGCATCAATTAAAATAGATTATATAAATAGATGTTTTATGATTGTTAAATCCCATTAACATTATGGTGGTTAAATCCCATTAACATTATGTTTGATATAACATGATCATTTCGTATACTTAATATAACATCATTAGCATGATGGAGTCCAATTATCATTTAACCATTCTATAATTATCAATCTTGTGGTTTGAGATGGTTTAAGGGTTGCCCTTGCCCCTGGTGCAAGTCCATGTTGAAGGCAGCAACCACCTGTGGGAGTCACGCGTTCCACGTCAGGTTGGGAGCCACTACTGATGACACTGAACTGGTAGATGGCCTTGTGCTCACACAGAAAGTGTGTGGAGCCCCAGTGGATGAACATGTCCCTTGAGAACATGCTGTGAAACTGGGAGCATGCGGCCATATGAGCCACATAAAACCATCTGCAAATTGGGCACCCCGGAAGATTGGTTCTTCCGTACGAAAAAGTTGCCATTTCATCGGTATGGCCCGGTATGGCCTGGTATGGCTCAACATGTGTGATCTCCATAGCCATTTTGGAATGGAGAGCTATAAGAGAAGACCAGCCTCTTGTTGTGGGAGGGAGCCATACTCATTTGGACACGCAGGTGATTGAAGGTTAAAGTTTCTTTTTTTAAGAACAATCCAAGTCCATCCGTGAAAATGGTATGATGATCCCAAGTGATACTGTATTAGCTTCGTCCAAACATAAGAATACCATATCGTGGTTTGGAAGATTTGTTATTTTCCATAATATATGGGATAATCCTTCACATTGACTTTCATATTTTTCAAGATGGTTATTGCACCACCAACCAGATTAACCAGATATAATACATCAAAGATCATCAAAGTTTTCAATGTTTGCTCGTCATATTCCCGTCATATTCCCGAGGGTTCAACCATTTCTCAAGCCCCAAAAGGGTGAAACTCCCCAGCCTCACAGCCAGCTCCAAGGTCTCGCGTTGCGGGTGGCCCATCACGCATCCAGGCGCCGTTCGTTGCGGTGCGCGCCACGCGCCACTGGATCCACTGGATCTTCGTGTGCCATGTGAGCAAGACAATCTTGCGGCAAGTAGCTATAAAAATTTGGTAACATAATAGTCTATAGTTGGATAACTATTAGATATTATTAGCTAATTAGATAATGATTCTATATAACTATTAGATAATTCTATATTATTATGATATACAAATACAAGAATATAGAATTGCTATACCTGGCTGGTGGTTTGGAATTTTGGAAGATTTTTTCCATAATTAATATATTGGGAATGGAACGTCATCATCCCAACTGACTTTCACTAACTCATATTTTTCAGAGGGGTTAGGTTGAAACCACCAACCAGATTATTATATAATATATTAACCATCATTCACCATATAAAAACCATTTTTATATGAATTCCATTATTAACAGTATATTTTCACACCTGAAGATGCTCGTTCATCCTATCTCTTAGCGCCGATTCGGTGTTCCTGGACAACCTGGACTAGTGCAGTTCCTGGAGGCTCCAGGGATGTCCCTGGCTCGGCAGGACGCCAAGATTGGCCTCATCCAGTTCTGTCTTTCAGCCCCGAAGACAGACATGGAGAGCAACATCCAGGTCCCACCGATGGCGATGGCTTCACGGGTAGGAGGGAAAATCTGAAGCGGAAACCAGGATGTTCCCCATTAAATATATATATAATATTATAGTAATAATAATAATAACAATAATAATAACAACAACAATAATAACAATAATAACAATAATAATAATAGTAACAATAATAATAATAATACAATAATAATAACAATAATAATAATAATATAATAATAATATAATAATAATAATATATAGTTTGAGTGGCAAGTTTTACCAGCAAAAGAAATGAACATTGATATGGAGTTGTTCTAGAACATTTCACCGCACTTGCAGGTGTAGGGTAAGTAGGGTTCATTCAGTTATATCATGTTATATCAGTTATATCTTGGGGTTACAACCCCACTGTTCAATGTGGATGTGGCAATGGAGTCCAACAAAATGATGATTTAACAATCAAAACTGAAGATTTATAACAATCAACATGGGGATATGATGGGGCTTATTATAGTCGAGGAAATTTACAAAACACTAATATATGGAAAAAAAACATATGGTTTTCATCAAACAGACATATCTATAACGAAAAAACGGTGGGTTTTCCATAGCTTCAACCACTTGAATTGCTGATGCGACTTGCTACCCTCATGTGAACTCAAGTGGTAGTGATGGGTTTCAATGGTCACAGTCGGATTTTTGATGTCGTAGACATGGGCTAAATTTCAGGGATATCCCCCCAATTCATATGGCTAGAAATATGAGGTACGTTTACGTAGCTCCATGTATTGGATCCTGGAATTCCCCATTTCAATGGATTCGTTGATGGGAAAATCTACAGGAAACCATGGTTTTTACCATGAAATATAGAGTTTTCCTGTAATTAGATTTTCCCTTAAACCAATCCAATGACCATTGAAACAAATGGTGGATACTATGTGGATACTCCAAGGTTGCAATTTGGAACATGACAAACCATGAATTTTTGGAGCCGATTTGACCGGTTGAGGGTTTCGATGACGTCAGAGGTGCGCGACTATGCACAGATGGATCGCCTCCTGCGTGAGGAACGCACTCTGCTGGCAGCTTGACAGAAGCGATGGATATAACATGGGGGAACCAAATCAAACAATAAAATAAGTTTAATGGCTCTCAATGGTGAATAACCATCAAACAATAATGAGGAGAACCAGCAAACAATAGGGATCGATATTTGGCAATACCTGAATGGTTCTCAATAATAATTAATGGGGATATTGCCGTCAAACATTGGGATAATTAATGTGATTTACATTTTTACCATCAATGGAGGTATGATGCTTAGGATTAGGGTAGCCATTCCGAAATGGCCTTACTTTTCGGTTTGATGTTAGCCTGCGCAGGGCTTCACATGGTTTGGGTACCTGAAAACTTGCAAAACGCAAAAACACACTTCACTTGATGAATTAAGATATAACTGACTGTCCCTTTTGTACGGGTGTATACATTTGGTATTATTTAGTAATGAACTTCACATTGGTGAATTGGCCACCTGAAATATTGGATTTGATCGGCAAGTCTAAAAACGATGACATCGGATGTCTCTCAACAGTGGGAAAGCTGGAAAGCCGGAGCCGGTGTTATCTATGCCGAGTGCCAGAATTGGCTGAAGATGCGCAAGAAGAGAAGATCATATTTTATATATGGTCAATAATGTTCAACCAATTTATATGCTGGTTTTAAGGAAATGATTGCCTTATGAACATGATTGCCTTGTGAAACCCCGAAATAGATCTATAGATTCTATTTGACAAAAACCAATTCGGCTTGTCTTTCAAGTTTTCTTTTCAAACAATCCATTGAGGCGAAAATGGTCAAGCAGATTGCGAAGACCGGTTGCAATGTGCTTTTAGTGCAGAAATCCATCCTGCGAGATGCGGTGACAGATCTCTCCCTGGACTTTTGTGCGAAGGCTTGGCGACTCGAACGATCTCGAACGCGGAGACGCGGAGAAGCACCGTTTGTCAAGTCTTCATATGCATAAGTTTGATACAACATGTGTCAATCATCAATTTTGTTATCAGATGTTATCAGGATATGCTTGGGCTTACAGTATTTGTCTATAGAATGCAAAGACACAACGGAGATCCTTTGAATAGAGTTACTCTATAACGTTGCTTTCTCTATTGGCAGAACTTCTATTTTAGGGGTTGCTCCAAGCTATCGCTGTGACGCGGAATGGAGCCCTGTCACTGGCGTGCAGGCCAAGATCATGGTCGTGAAGGACATCGAGCGAGAAGATATCGAGTTCATCTCGAAGATTTTGGGTGTGGAGGCTGGAAATCCGAAATTCTGCTTGGATTTCCATCCAGGATCCAGTGGGAGATGTATCCGGAAAAAAAGCTGGTGCCTCCTACTTACCCAAGTTGGTTTTATTACTGTATGTTGCCTAGTGTTTATAGTAATCTGAGTAAAACAATGTCATGTTTACCACCCATGACTGGGAATGGTAACCATACCACCTATAAAAATGGTGATTAAATTTGGGGGATGGTTGATTCTTGTTTTACCCACGCTAGTCTAGTTTTTGTTTTATAGTTAGTTCTTTTCAGCTATCCACATGAAATACCATTTTGGTGGATTTGGTCGTAGGACATTGTCACTCGTTGGGACTTTGTCAACTCCTTGGATCTCTTGGATCCAGGCAGCCGCCACTTTGGACACCTTCACCACGGAGAAGTTGGCAAAGGCTGATCTCGTGATGGAAGAGAAGTTGGGATCGGAGACCCTCGGCGACACGAAAAGATGCGGCGAAACGACAAAAGATGGAGTTAAAAATGGCTGGGAACAGCATGGAACAGCATAGAAAATGAGAATGATGGGGAAAACAGATGAAAACAGCAGGGATGTCCAAGATGTTCATACCACTCTTGAGGACAAACAACCTGGCTTGTGGATGTCCGAGGTATTGTACCTGGCTTGTCAATCCACGATTTTGCCACAATTGGCAATGCATACCATGAAAACCAGACAACAAAAACATGGTGGCAATTGTCTGCGGAGAGAATTGCCAGGATTTGAAGCTTAAATTGGATCATGTTTAAGTGAAATCAAAGAAATGTGTCTCTGAAATGGCGAACGTCTTGGATACCCTCTGGTAACTTAACAGTTTGCGAACTTGAACATGGCCCAGTCGAAACAGTTGATGACTACCCATTAAAACATGGTGGATCTTTCCAGTTCGTTATGTCAACGTTTACCAGAGGGTAGCCATCCTACAGTTCTCCAGCTCCAGTCAAGGTTGGGCAGCATAGTGCGCTTTACCGGCCTACAGAGCTCGAAGGTGGCTTTGGTACAGGTTTGTTCAACTTCTAAGCTGAAAATCCAGTGGTCAATGAATCTTTAAAAACTCATGTTCCTGATGTATGAGAATTGCCATGAATTGATCCATTTTGGGTGTGTATCCAGCAATTTTGAGACAAACCCCACTGATATTGTCACATATCATTGATTCATATATGTCTGATATGTCGATCATAGATGGGCTGCGCAGCTACCCCCGCCAGGGTGGATGTGTCTCGGTGTTGGTTCGTGCGTCCAACCAAATGTTGTTGGACGAGACGGAGAGGCGCCTTCGAATCACGCGAGAGACATCAAGAGACTTGATATATCGTGGATGGTTGCGGTTCATCCTGCACCAGTTGATAGGTGGTTAAAAAAAACACATACAATCCCACTATACTTATTAGGGTTTCAACCATCCGTTGGGTGCAGGATTTCGCAACCATCCACAGTATGACTTGATGGTGCTTAAAAATGGGGCGGTAGGTCCATCCATGATGCGCTCTGCGTGGTACGAAGTCTTGTGAAGAAGAAGGCCTGGAGGGCAGCTGCAAGATGCTGCAAGGCAAATTGGAGAAGGATCGTAGGATCGGAGATTGGGATGTGGACTTCATTTTTTTTGCTGATATGTATTATATATGTTTCACCGATGAAACATAGCAATTTAAGAATATGGAGATTCAAGATATTCAAGCAATTTGGACACTTTTGGTTCAACGATACAACAGGATGTACTGTAAATGATTTAACATACTATGTGGGCTTACGAACAACATATGCGATATAAACCATCAAAGGTGGTGGGAAGCTGATTGGTGAAGGCCAATTCCCACTATTTGAAACAATATTTAAATATATTTAAATTTACACAACCATAGAAGAGACCCCCAAATCCCATGGTGTATCATCATCAGACATGCCCACCTCGCATAGCACCAGTGGAGATGTACTCCAACGTAATTCTGCATAGCAAGAACATGGAGAGTAATAAGGCTGGCTACTTGGAACCTAAAGTATAGATTTACTATGAGTTACCATGATTTACTATGATTTCCTGTGATTTAGTATGATTTACTACGTATGTTGTAGTATAGATTTGCTACATTCTGTTTTTGCCTTGGCCGGGAAAACAAACTCAAACGCTAGTTATGCTTGGATCGAAACTTGAAACTAACCTGAAAGCAAGACAATCAAAGGCTTTGAGAAACGGTCAAGGGCTCACAGCCCACAAAGCGTCGCTTGTTGTAAGCATGATGTGAACCTCGTTTTGTTGTCCTACGCGAGTTTGATTTGCGCTTCAGAACAAGGAAATCGAGCTAGCAACCTATTGTGCTTCACTTTACCCAGGTATCTCTCCGAAGAAACATCAAGCAAGCCCAGTGGTCATTTGAATTCTATGTATTAAAACAGATAAAGCAGATACACATCCTTAAACATAATGATGATTTCAACACAACCTGATGTGAAATTGTACTGTCCTTCAAACTGATCCTCCGTGAAATCGGGAGGCTCTGATCGCTGGTGGTGCTGCACCTGAAATGGAGGTGGCACAAAAGTTGGATGCCTGGGCAAGGACGATCCGGTAGCGGGTGGGGTTGAGACTTCCCTATAGTTGATGGAGGTTAAAAGACAAACACTATTGAGTGCTATTAACATCTATTGAACTTAATAGATCTATTTGGTATTATTTGGTTGTGGTTCAATTAGTGTTTAGAGTTTTCAGCCAACCCTCCCAAAAGGAGAACATACAAGAAACCCTTGAAGTAGACAGAAAGCATGGAGGAAAGAAGTTGATCGGTAGACAGTACAATGATATCAGTCAGTATATTTCAGACATAGTTGGATGTGCTTGGCATTTCAACTGTTTTTGCTCTGAGCATGTTCTTTTCAAGATCACATCTTGTCCAAATGTCTAGAAGCATTCTAGAAACATTTACAAGCAAGTGATGCATAAGTCAAGCAACTTCAATGAGGAAGATAGCGAAATACCATGTGGCCATGATTGTAGGTTATATCAACTACAGCAACATAGCTTACATAGATCAGCAGCGACACGTTGAGATTTTCGGACGAGCACGTCAGGACCATTGGCGGCATCACTCAGGTGTGCATTGAGCACTACGCAGAAGCCTTGGAGCTGGAATCTTGGCTGCGAATGGATTGGCCTTCCGATTCATGGTCGTGGTGCAAAGGGTAGTGCCTTTCACTGTCAGCTAAGGTGGGTTTATAGCTATTATATCATAACTAGGATTTATGGTAGATTCTGGTAGATGTAATTTTATATAGACATATCTACTGTCCACCAAACCTTTGCCAAGATCTCACAGTTTTTGTCCTGATTGGTGGTTTCACATGCCGTTCAACATTGTTCAACCATAAGTTAAATGATGATCCTATATATGTTTAAGGGATGGGTGGCTCAACCATAAACCTTCATGCTTTATCCATGGTTTTATCACCGTTGTGCCATGAATTGTGGTGGTTGGCTGTTGGCGCGGCTCTAAACAGGTGCCGTATACCCTGGCTGAGAATGCGGGCATGCAGCCTGTGGAGATCGTAACACAGTTGAGGGCAGCGCATGCCAAAGGCGAGAAGTCCGCAGGCATCAACGTCAAGACGCTCGGCCAAGCGAACCGCACCGTGTTTTTTTTGTTCGCCCCTTCCGGGTCACCCCACGAATGTTGTAACGGGTCGTTGTAGGGTTAACAACACATTGACGGGAGAATCTTGTTGGGTGAGTTGTTAACCAGATTCAGATCTACCAACTAGTTACATCCAGTGGGATTGGCCCATGTTTTTTTTGGGCAATGACATGGAAACTATGGGCAAAAAGTTAGAAAAACCACAGGTTTTCTCCAATTTCGCGTTTTTTTTAATGGTGAACCCATTTATCGTGGCGTCGTGGAGGGGTGGTGAGATGCCTCTGGTTATGACTAACATAGCCACGGAAGCGCCATTTAGGCCATGAAAATAGATGATTAATTTCATGGTTTACCAAACAAGAAATAGCATGGTGGATCTTTCCATGGCGAAGTGTTAGTCATAACCAGATGGTAAATTGTATATATTATTGGATATGACTAATGATTTGGGACATTTATTGGATACATAGCAACAATATCAATGAGTTGTTTGTGCAAAAAAATGCAGCTTTCAACTTCACATGTTGCAAAGACTAATCTTGAAACCTTATGTGAATTTAATTGACCAATTCATTTCACACTCCAAACAATGAACGATGTCATTTTCACACACTGTAAATAATCCACCAAAACACTCAAGGGATCATTGCGGATTTTCACTGTTCCCTTTTTATTTGTCATGTTTATCCACTTTTCATTTCACTGGCATTTTCACACACTAAAAAACGATGGCGCTGTCATTTTGACTTAAATCATCCAGAATTTCACACGCAACGATCCTGGGGATCGCCGCGCCTGCAGGAAGGGCTGCATCAGTGACATGTTCCAAGAGAACGTGGTGCAGCCACTTTTGGTCTCCACCAGTGCGATCAACATGGCCACTGAAACTGTGCTCTCGTCCAAAGATGTGGGGTTTTCCCATGGGGAAACTTTCCCATGGGGAAAAGTCCCAAAGTTCAGTAAGGTGGAGAAAGTCATCTTCAAAAAAAACAAATGGACATGTCCATTTTTTGGAGTATTTAACCGCGATTCCCTGGTTTTTTTTGGAGAAAATCGCAGAAAATGTTTCTTTTGCTATACTGAAGGGTAGATAGGTCCAGCAGTTGTGGTGGTCCTTGAACAAGGCTTGTAAGCAGATGGACTAAGAGGTTTAGTGAGCCTGTCTCATATAGGTCCAGTGCAGGTGTACTAGTCCAAATCACTTTGGATGCAGTGAAGCTGCTATGACCAAGGTACGCATGATCCTCAAAATTGATGACATCGTCCTGACTCGATGACGCTGTCCCAAGGGGTTTGGGACTTGCATAAGCCAGAGTCAGACTGGACGAGACCTGCGCAAGCCAGTGCGCGAAAATGGGTGCACTTTGCCATGCTCGCGAACTAGTTTCACACCTGAGTGGTGATTAGTCACAGCTAAGTAAATGGGTAATCACACTAATCACACTAATTAATCACCATTACCCCCATGGGTGCTGTATTCTCTTCCCACTAGTGGTGATTAGTCACAGCCAAGTTTCATCTGGATAAGTTATAACAACCTCCCTGGAATGATGGTGAATGGGGCCAGGGGTATCATCCCCAAGTGACCGCAAGATTCAGGTTAGCAAAATATGTTCATTTACCCAGTTTTATGGTAGATATGGTATGGTTTCAGCCTCCTTCAGCGGTGATTGGGCACATAATCAATGGGCTTCACAATTGGTTACATCCATCCGCTTAAAATCTTAAGCATAGAGATAAGTTACTTAGACTTCTGATTGGTGGTTTGGAACATGTTTTATTTTTCCATTCAGTTGGGAATAATCACCCCAACTGACTTTCATATTTTTCAAAGGGGTTGAAACCACCAACCAGACTTGTTTATCCATTGAAAGCCTGGAAGCAGAACAAGCCATGGCCGATGATTGCCCTTCTTTTGGTGTCCCTCTTGGAAACCTTGGAGAGTCCCCCATTTGTATTAAACAGGTCCAAAGGAAGACCATAAAACGGCAATCTGCAACATATACAAATGGGTGCATATTCCATTATATATTTTAAATTCTTCTAGTAACTTAGTACTTTCAGCTATCCTCCAGTGAACTAACATAAACGAACATAGTCTAACATATCGATTTGAAAAAGCACCATTTTTTATAGGTCTATGGGCCATAAATTCATCGAAGATTTATGGGCTGGGGCATGGCTCCCCAGTGGCCACACGTCCTCAGGTCCTCGCTTCCTACAAACCTGGGGATGCTGAGAAGTTGGGCCTGGATGCGCAGACCCTGCGCTCAGAACATCCACGGCTGATCTATGAATCTTGGCTCAGGTAGTCATCATGGGGAAACACCAACTGGTGGTGGGTAGTCTACTTAGAGTCTATAATATATATATATATGTATTGTAAATTCAGATCATTGACCTAACCAGCTTGTTTTTGTGTTTAAGATTGGCGGAAATGTCCAAATGCAAGACATTGTTTCAATCGCTTTTACGGAAACAACGTTATCAGAAATCAGATTGACATCAGAAGACCATGGTTAAAACCCCTAAAACTTGGGATATATATATTCACCCCTATAACTATATGCATATATATATCCACCTCCAGCTGGAACAGAAATCAATGGACATCAGGAAGCCTTCATGTATATCTATGTATATAACTGTGTCATGATATTATATATATATATGTATATATATAAATACATATATCCCCAACAAAAAATCGATGGTGAAAACCGCCCCATGTGTTCCAAGGCTCAAATCACCGGCTATGGCCTTGCGGACGAGCGAGTGGGCTATGATGCTGTGATACAGGCGATTGGGATATAAATGTCTGGAATAAATGGTGATATTCTGGTTATATAATGTGGGTAGTGGGTAAAACAATAATAAACCATCCCCGAGTCATCAGCATTTTTATAGGTGGTATGGAAATCCCATTCCCAGTCATTTTTGTGGTAAACATGACATTGTTTTACCCACATCAACCATCATTAACTATCAGTATCCATCATTAACCATCATTTATTAACCACTATTAACCATCATTAACCATTAATTTGCCTGGTTTAAGGTTTATGGGGATAGGTTAAACTTGGATTTTCGGAAGGTGAATGTTTATGTTCGCCATCACAATCTCCACAATCTGGGGAATCTACTGGGACAGTTCGATGTTTTGCATGGCCCGAAGACCCCCAAGCCATGACAAGCAGCCAAAGGTGTCCAGTAAAGTGGGCCAAAGGCGTACTGGCTGCAGGTTGAGACACGAGTTTGTCTGAAAATATATTTGAAACTATATCTGACCTCCAAATTTTATGGTTTAAAAACTGCATTTTCTCCATGTCAATCGCAACGTTATTGATGGTAAATCGCCCAATTTCGAGACGATGTGCCAGGCGGAGTCGGGCTTCACATTCATGAATGGCAGCCCTGGCAAGGCTAGCGGCTAGCAGAAGGGCAACAAACAATACATACCCTCCAGTGTCATGAAACATGGCTGTCATGCAGTGGGAAATCCCCTAACCAAATGATTTACCCTCTGGTTATTTAACATAGCCATGGAAAATGGCCCATTTATAGATGATTTTCCCATGAAAACCTCCATTTATAAGGGATTTTCCATGGCTATGTTGAATAACCAGATGTTAATGGGCGTTTAAATGGAACATCATCTAGAAACGGGGGATTTTCCATTGCCACGATTGATTATAAATGGGCTAACGCCCTGGTGCCGCCGACCCCCTTTCAGGGGTGGAGGAAGGAAAGCACATGACCCTGACGGGGGTTCTAACCATCAATGGGAGTTGATGGCATTTGGTTGACCACA
>Ga0126342_10000086_pt1 | contig 58211 bp, 40 predicted proteins | sample Cyp1metagenome_FD_92528 | JGI IMG/M metagenome (GOLD analysis project Ga0126342, IMG submission 92528) | Coral microbial communities from Lord Howe Island, Old Settlement Bay, Australia - Cyphastrea 1 metagenome | ecosystem: Host-associated > Invertebrates > Cnidaria > Coral ...
AGCAGCTCATACCATGAGTACCACTTCGGGGTGGCCGTGGGATCATGGATCTGCTGGAACCATGTTAGCAACTTACTAAAACCAGGGAAACGTAAGTTGGCAGGGGCTCGGTCAGCCGCAACTAATGCTATTTGATGCCATGAAATCAGGGGTTGATGTTCGAGAGGCTTTGGCATGGCCGCTTTTGGGCCCTCAGCTACTTCTACTGATGCTCTAGCAACTCTCACCATGTGCTGGTGCACATGCTTGACAGCTTGCCTCATTTGCTGGTACGCCTTGCTTGCTTCCTTTTGGAGGTGCATAACTTGACATGGCAGCATTTGAAGGGCTAATTCCGCCATCTTGTCAGCAGCATCATTAGCACTGCAGGCCCACTGTAGCCATGCCAGTTCATCATGGTAAGCTTGATGGGACTTGATATGGTGCAATTGGCAGATGGATTCTGACGGCAGCAATGTCTGGACAATCTGCCACAAATCATGGTCTGTCATTGCCGTTGTGACGGACAGCCATCCACGCTGAATTGCTCTAGCTCTGCGTATGATGTGTTCACAATCACTCCAAATCGCAAAGGTAGCTCCATGGCACTTCATCTGCTCATGACCAAACAGGAGGGAGGAAACAAAGGCAAATAGTTCCGCTCTGATTACTGTCTGGTGCTGGCCGGGGACTCCTCCCCATGCTACGGGAAAATGAGGCTGCTGTGGGTCACTTCCTGCAATAACTACTGCCCATGCAACTAATCGCGTGGAGGGTTGTTTCGGGTCAACCCCTGTGCCATCACAGAAAAGATCATAATGCTTTTTAACAGGACAGTTGGGAACAAAATGAGTAAGAGTATCTGGGATCAGGGCGAGGCTTGATCGATAGGCTCGAATCTCTTCAGGTTCAGTAGCCCACCCATGCTCTTGCAAACATTGCGGGGCAAGCCGGATATACTCACGGATATTTGCTGGGATGAGGTTACGACTGCTTTCAGTATGAGAACATTCCCAGTGACGATGAAACACTGAGTCCGGGAGCTGGCAAAATTTGCAGCTTGCCTCTTCCACTATTCCTGCATGTTGCAGTGTGTCGTGCGTATAGAATGTTCCGTTCTGTGCTACTCTTATGAAGCCTAGTTCATCAGATGCAAACGTGGATTCTGGCTTTGAGAGCTCTGTGCTCACCAAGCGGAGGCCTTGGAAGCCCTTACGATATTCCCACTGCCCTCCAACCATTTGTTGCCATGCTCGGGTGAGTCGACGTCGGAGTTCTTGTACTGGCGTATCAAGAATGTGGAGAAACCCACCTTCTCCATCAGAGAATATTCCATCTGCCTTGTATGCCCAACATATGGTCTCCAGACGGGTAATTAGCACTCCCCCCGGGCCTGGTTTTCGTTTTCGGGTGGGTACTACCGCTGTGGGAGCCAAAGTTGCATCTAACAATTCCGGAGGGATGTTCCTACGGAACTGTTGTACTGTGTTCCACAGTGCATAAAACTCTGGATCAGCTGAGGGGTGCAGGTGAATTTGAGGATTTGCCCCTGCTTTGGTACATCCGATGGCTTGAAAAGCTCCAGCCCGAGCATCAGCAAAATGAGCATGGCCTATGTGCACTGTGGATACTGAGTACATGGCCCTGGGCCAGGCTACCGTGCGTAGCACCTTGAGCTTCTGATCATATGTCGCATGACTACGGGACAGCAAGTGCCACAGTGCTGGGAGGGCTTTAAACTTACTCGTGACTGTGGCATTGGTCTGCCTGGACTCAAATTGCAGGTGTGCTCCGAGGTCTCGGACAGCCTTGACCACAACCTCTTCTGCATCCCTGATTTCTTGCCTGCCTGCCGCAGTAACTGCCCATCGATATGTCTTCTTTTGGTCAAGTTGAATATCAAGGAGCTTACAGAAACCGTCCAGTGATTGCAAGGCCTGGGATGTGTCTGACACTTGATGGGATTGAAGCTCGAAATTATCAACGTATGTTGTGAAGGTGACATTGGGATGCTTCTGCTGGAGATAAGCATGGAGCAAGGTGTTGATTAGGACCATCGCTACCACTGAAAGGCCACAGCCTTCTACGAAACCGGTCGTGGAACTAACCTGTGCCGACGGAGAGTTCATGACTACAAAGTGCCTGCGCAGTTGGGTCGTCGAGGCTGCCCAGGCCCGAATGATCTGTGGGTGGACTCCCATTCGGATGGCAACTTGAAATGTGACCTCGCGAGGCAGGTGGTTAAAGGCTTTGACTACATCCGATGTAGCTCCTGTCAGTGGTTCTGCAGATTGCAAGGCAAGTTCTATCCTGTGCTGCATCGTCCACCATAACGACGATGCCTGTCGGCCAGGGATATTCCCTAACAATGTAGGCGGCACATGCTTTTTTAGGTGATTGAGTATCTCTCTTGATCTTAGGGACGAGTATACTCGATATGCTAGTGGCATTATCGTGATCGGCCTATACTCATTGACAGTCTCAGCTCCAGGTTTTTTTTCCAACGAGTGGACTGCTCCTTGGAGCAACTGGCGAGGCCACTGGCCTGTAAATTCTGCATTTATGAAGATTTTGATCATTTGTTCATGTAATTCGTCCGGCATGGCTAACAAGTCTTTTCTGGACATGGCGTCCAAACCTGTCGCTGAGGATGGTTTTTTGGACTGAATGGCAGCTTTCCAACGGGAAAGGGTAATGGGTTGCAAATCCATGACTGGACAGTCCAGTAACGTTTCCGTGATGGCCAGCACTTCATCCCAGTGGCTTGGGTCAAGATGCCTGTGCCTGTCCCAACGTCGCATCCATTCTGATATAAATTCATCGTGAATATCATGGATTTGGCCCTTGAGGTTGATGTCGGCTAGAGTGTCACCAATATCTAGCGTGTGGGGGCTAGTGAACCACACCTGCCCTTCCTCTATATGGATCACATGGAGTGGGCCTAACCTGGATTCAAGCACCGATGCATGCTGTATATTATCCGAGTTATCTACTATGACAGAGCCCTCGTCGACTATGTCAACTACATGTGCAACTGATTTTGCGATCAGCATTTGGACTGGCACCGGAGAAGGCTTCCGGACGTCCTTGAAAACTCGGTTAACATCCTGGATGCGGTTAGCTTTCGCGGTACCAACTCTTTTGGCAATGAGCCTCGCCTCAAACTGTTGTAAGTGGCTTTGAAAAACCTGCAGGATATGTGTAGCTACCGCAAGATCAGGGGGCTGTCCTGGAAACCACGGAAAGACACTTGGATCCTGTACAGCACGTTCCTGCCACCAGACAGCAAAGCTTCTTGGAAAACCTGATGCGAGGACTATGGCTCTCCATACTGATGCTCTGTGCTCGATCGCAGCCGGGCTAGTGGAAGCCTTGCGGACATGCTTGACATAATGCTGGATTCTCCTACATTGAGTTACCCATCTGCAGTGAGTGAGTGACCATGAGTTGACCATAGGTTGATACTCCCCTTGACGGGCAGGTTTTATGGAAACAACTTGTGGTTTTATGAAAAGGCGCTCCAGGGTTTTGCCTCGGCCTCTTTGCGACTGTGACAGTGCTGTGAGTTTGTGACTAACCCTGACCGTACTTACATGCTGTTCGAAGGCTTCGCATATTGCCGAATATTGCTCAGTTGGAGAGGATTTGATCTGGGCTGGTTGGCATGGTTGGGCAGCAAACTTAGGTGGGGCAAGCTCAGAATAATCAATGGCGGCAGGCTTCGGCCATCGAGCAATCGGTGTTGGTTTTGGTGGTCCGTTAAGGATCCCAACGAGTGTGGAGTGATCCGGGAATTTGTCAAACGTATTACTACAGCTAACTAACAGTGTCTGCAGTGCTGGTGATAGGTAGACAAAATCTTTACGGGATACCTGGCAACATGTGGGGCCAGGGGGTATCCCCCATAGCTCTTGGGCCCAGGTTTGGATGTCCTTCCATCCTCTGGCTTCCCACTTCTGTGGTTCAGCGAGAGTGCCTGGGAGTTGGTTGAAATCTCCGGCTACAAATGCAGGGCCTGGGAATCCTTCTACTATCAAGGAGGTGAGTTGGCTCAAGAGTTGGTCCGTCATCTCTTGAGTGGCTCTGGAGTCAGCGGCCTGTGCATATCCGTAGCATACTCCTCCTGCAATGCACCTGTCGCCGATCTGGAAAGTGGCTGCATGGAGTCTGCTGGTCTGATAAAGCTCCATATCCCATCCAGCATGAATGGATCTACTTGGGTATGTAGAAAGAAACGCTACCCCTGTGTGTTTCCCTCCAACTGCACGCATGTTCGCTTTTTTATATGGGGCATCAAACCCAGTGGAGAGTACAAGCGGAGACTTCGCATACCATAGCTCTTGTTTAAACCTGGTTTTGCCTCTTGACGTGAGGTGTGTCTCGGAGATGGCATATATTCCCTTGGGCATATCTTGGAAAAGGACAGCCTTACCTGCTAATCCAGTCGGATTGATGGCACCTAGTGCCCATCTGGTTTCATGCGATTCTTGTGCCTCTGGCCCAGGGACATCGGCTTCACCAAGACGATGGCGTTGTGTGTACGGATCATGCTCCGGGAGATGGTCATATTGGGTGATAGCCTGTGCTCTGCGCTGGAGAAATGAGGACGCATCACCACCTTGAATGTCCTGCTCAGTCATCGCCTGATGAGGATTTGGGACTGATTGAACATGGTAGTCTGGGAAAGGACCCAGTAGCTCCAGGATTTCAAAAGAGTACCCGTGGTGCATTGCTACCGCTACACATCTGGTTGGGAGTGTGGCCTGTGGAGCATTTGGAGGTGGAATATGAATGGTAAGATAGTCTCCATTGTATACGGTATGGCTTGGATCTGAGTCCTGGTGCCAAATGACCGAGTTGTGATGTACAATGCATGGTAATTCGGCATATGTACAGTAGCTCCGAAGGAACATAGCCTGTAACAATTGCTTGGCTGTAAGCTGCGGAAAAACATACATTGGCTTCCGGACAGTCTGAATTTGCCAGCTTGGGGGAAAAGGATGCATTATGATGTCGATGAGGACCAGCACCAGGTTACTATGACTAGGCAAATCTCTTTGGTGACGGACCAACCAGGCATAACATGGGTGGACCTCCATTGCTTCTGGACCCACAGCCAAGCTATAGTCCTCCATGACATCATCTGTGACCCAACGGAGTGCATGTGCTATTTGATATCGACGCAAAGGGTGACTCTGAAGATTAATTTGTCGAGTGACCGGGGCTGACCTAGGGGAAAATATTGTGGCTTCTTGCCAATCTGGGTCAGAGCTTTCAATGGAGTCATTCGATTCAAGGTCATCTTCAATGCCTTCATCCTGTTGGACAATGGCCGGGTTGTCAATGAGAAAAGGCTCTGGATCTTTGGGACGCGTGTTGGAACCTTGGGCCATGAGGGACTGAGTATCATCTTCTTCATGATCCTGGTCCATATTCACCTTTCGAACTTGCACCGTGGTTTGGTAGAGGCCTAGGTGGGGCTGCACAATGGGGCCGTGAGGGACAACATCTGGCATGGTTCGGATGATACTAAGGAGTACGCTAGTGCCTGAAGTGCCTGGCCACAACTGGCCTGGGAGAAGTTGCATATCCTGAATCCAAGCAAAACAACGCAGCGGCTGGTGCATCCATGTACATGTGGTGGGGTACCCACAAATTTGGACTATTTGCTCTATGGTGAAATGCTCATCCGTAGTGGCAGCTAGGCGCATGAGGCTTCCATCGTTGATCTGGTTGAAAATCGGATCATCGACCGAAATTAGGCTTGTGACCCATTCTTCTCTAGGCGCCTGGATGAGGATAACATGGGCTGCTACATTGGGTTCAAGGCGTGGAGGGTGTGGACGTACAAGCACTATCTCAACCAGTTGGGTTTGGTCCAGCTGATCTTGCCACCTTGCTTTGAGTACCTGTTCCCATTGGTGGTACTGGGCATCAAGGGCTACTGGACGGCTCTGCAGGCAAGTGGGGAACAACTGTCGGTGATCTACAAACCAGGTGATGACCTCAATAGTGGCAATGGTTCCAGACTGCCATGAAAAGGATAATTGACTCCATGCAACATATAGGTCTTGGATGTCTTCGCTTTGAGCTTGAAGTGGAGGAACCCCTGGTATGTACTCTGCGGCATGAATGTTGAACTCATATGTGTTCGGCTCATTATCATCTGAGGGCAAGTTCACTCCATGTGCTACTGGACTGGCGCTGGAAAAGGCGCTATCACTGCATCGCTGGGCCAAGGTCTCCTGTGTGTCCACTGGGTGAAAACATGGATCTGGCTGGTGACCGACCTGTTGGATGCTTGCCTGGGCTTGCATGAGATTGACTTCATCCTGATCTTGGATTTCAGAACCTTGTTCCGGGAAGTTGGCAACAAGCTGTATCATCATGCCATCTCGGACCGCAAAGGTATGGTGGCCCGCCTGAAGTCGTGGAAGAATCCAACTGAGGCTGTCTCTGTATTCAGTGGCCAAAGGAGATCTGTCGATGATATCTTGGCATGAACATTTGGATGGGACGGCAAGGACACTTCTGAAGACCATGGGACGAGTGTATCGTAGTTCAACAACTAGTAAGATCGATACTAGCTGGCTTCTTCTCTGGGTAAGGATAATCTGGCCGATTGGTTCCTGTGCAGCTACGTTGGGTACTGCTGGGAAGACCAGATCAATGTGTACAACTTCATCAGGCTGTATTTTGTGCCTCCAGGGGAATTGGATATCACTTCGCCAATCAGGTGGATAACCTCCTAAGTGAGCTATCTTCATGTCATGAGATGCAATTTCAACTGCGTGATCAATATACCATGTTTGAACCATGAAGAAAAGTTCACCTGTACGATCTACGGCGCACAGATGTTGTAGTTGGCTTACTCTTCTTTGCAGATCTATGTACCAATCTTCAGGGATGCTAGAGTCGGAGGACCCATCCTCGCTTTGAACTGACTGGCTGAGTGTGCGCTGCATCAGGTGTACGCCGTCGGATTCCTCAGCGATGGCTTGCCCTGGGGCATGAATTAGGTGCAGTACCTGAGGAGCTTCATCATGGTGATTGGTCTTCGTGTGGAGGACGTCATTGACCTGAATCTGGATCGCGGTGAACACATCTTGGATCATTTCTCCCTGAGAAATGTCTGTTTCCAGGACTCGCAGCCTGAGCTTCATCCCATTTCTGACCTCAAGAAACTTTTGCTGTGACAATGGGGGATATTCCCAATGCAGGAAATCCTCATGCTGTTCAACCATTGGTGCCAGCTGTTTTATATCTTGAGGGGTGCATCTTCTAGGAATTGCAATGGCCCTCCTTGTTACAACTCGCTGGGCATAAATGCCTGAGAAGTCAATTTCCAGTAAAACGGCTACTCGATCTGATTGCCGCTGTGACAACAACACGTGGGCTATATGTTGGTCAAAACTCAGTTGGGAATATGCTGGAAAAACAACATCGATGAATACATGTTCCCCACGATGGATTCGATGCCTCCAAGGGAATCGGAGGTCTTCTTCCCATTCATTGGGGTTGCCCCTCAAAGTGGCGAGTTTGGGGGTACCACAGGAGAGTTCAGCCGAATGATCTAAGTACCATGTGTAAACTGTGAAAAGGGCTTCTTCTGGGTGATCAGTTGGACAGGCTAGTGTCAGTCGTCGTACTAGCCTTTGCAGTTCGATGATCCAGTCTTCAGGAATGACACTGTCCTGCGAGTTCTGCGGGCTGTTCTGCTCAGGTGCGGTATATGATAACTGCATGAGAGAGAACGTATCAAATAATGGGCTATCTGAGTGTGCTTTGTCAATCGGAGCATTTGACCTTATCAAATTTAATGAGCACCAAGAGACTTCCTGTCTTTGAATGTTTCGTGATGCTTTTACCTGTGGAAAAAAGGCGGATGCTTCGATTCGCCCAGGAAAAACTAATCTGGCAGTGGCTTGGGCACCTGTTGTGTGAGTTGGCACACTGGGGTGAAATTTCAATGGCAACGCAAGCACGTAGGAGAATTGGCGACGGTGAGAAAAGGGGTTCATGCTACTGACTGCTTGGCTGACTTGCCTTGGTGAAACATATTGAGACCCCTTACCATATGTCCCAGTAAAAATGGGGATGGCATGCCTACAAACGACAGAATGACCTGAAAGTAAAGGGGTCATGCCTACCCTGTACAACTGGCCGACTCCAAGGCTGAAGGCACCGGGAATGTCGAGCTCGGCGTAATGGCACATGGTCTGTACTACTCTGTGCTTTGACTGAGACTTGAGGCTTTGAAGGTCAGTTGTCAGCTGATTTGCTAACCAGGCATTATGGTAATCCGGAGTGGCCTGGATTCCGGACTGCAGGCAATACCATAGTAGAGGGACTTCATATGCTCCTTGTCCAAGGTACGCTACTGGAGGCAACATTATGAATGAAACCTCATGCATGCTGGTGCGGACACTGATGGACAATTCGTTGAAGGGCCTTCGTTCCCAGGCATTATGGTGATCCGGAGTTGCCTGGATTCCGGACTGACAAGGCTGATGTGACAAAATTGCGCCAGCGGTCGGCAAACATTTTGCATGGAGCTGTATCTGGTTACCTATGCAATGTCCGGACACTGATGGCTCGGTTGGTGTAAAGCAGGCTTGGCTGTGAGAACCACCTGCTTCTGCCTCCTTGCAAGGCATGAATGGGTACTGAAACTCATCCATCCATGATCTACTCCAAAACTGATGAGGGCTGCAAGCTAGAGTGAGATGAGATGCAATCATACTCGGCAAAAGGATGCTCGCAGTTCTCCGGATCCAGGACCCTTCATGCGGGTGCATGCTGGGGCAGACTACTGTATTATACATGGTGGGCACACCTACTTGGCCTAAGAGAGCTTCGTCTCTTGTCAAAACTGTCTCACCGGAGAGAGAGGAACCTGAAGCTGGATACATTGACTCAAAACTGGGCGTATCTGCATGGGACACTGTCATTGGTGCTGCATAGGAAGACGCATCTGCTGCAGTCATGGTGATAGCCATTACTAGCAAGCGGAGCAAGGGCGCCATGGGCTTACGTAAGTAGGCCCACCGCCCACCCCGTCATTCATGGGAACGAGCCCGCTTGGTAATAAGTGCCTCGATTCTTTGCATTTGGTCGGACAATTTCGAATCTAAAGCAGCCTCAAATTTGGTCGATTGTTGCTCGACCTGTTGGTGAACATAGTCGACCTTCGACTCAATGACTCCAGATCGCGTCTGCAATGCGGCTAGCTGTTGTTCCAACTGAGCTACTCGGGGCTCAAGGGGAGCAGCCATAGCAACATCATTCTCCTCTGCATTATGGAACTTCTTGGACAGCTTTTGTTCCAGGTTTGCCTCAAGCGTGGCCAGCTGAGCCTGAGAAACTCCTTCATTGCGAGGGAGGCTTCTAGCCGCTTCAGCCCATGGGTCAAAGTCCGCTTCCTTTTTATCCTTGAACTCACCAGAGGATGCCTGCGCTTGAGGTGGTCGCCATGGCTCCTTGGAAGCTGGGGACTCTTGATGTATGACCACATCGCCATGCTGCAATTGAAAGACCAAGCTCGCAGGCGGGCACGCCGCATGAACCAGCCACATAAGTCCACTAGAGTCTTTTGCTTTGGCAATGGTGTGAATGGGCCTGGCCTGCCAGTTCCACTGGTGGAACAATTGTTGAATTGCCTTTTTAGTGGTGCCCCATGGAAAAGGTCCAACTCTGTAAGGTGTCCTGCTTGATCCCGCAATGTACGGCTCATTAGGGTTGATTTGAGCATGCACGCTTTCAGCAACTTCATTATGAACCTTGAGACCATACCTGAATCCAACCCTAATCAGGGAAACTGGGTTGGTTTGCACTGCCTGGAGAGCCTTGACCTCAGTGATCGGTTGGCGTGGTACCCAGATGGTCTGGTATCTGGGGTCTTGGCTGCGACCGTCATCAGTCCTAGGCTCTATGTACAAGCCTCCCGTGCCAGAGAACTTGAACAGCTCACTGTATGTGTCAGCGGTCACTCGCATGGCCACTGTGTATATTTGAGCGTCCACTGGCCTGATTTTTTGGAAGTGCACAGAGAGAAAATCTCTCTGCCACACATCTAGAATCGGGGTGTCCGATTGCTGGTGATTCGGGTGCCACTTCGTACAGGAGCATTCAGTGACCTTGCACACTTGCAAGAAGTCTGCCATGCCAATTATATATTTGACGGGAGCTTGCAGCACAGTCTGCCATTGGTCTTGGAGCTGGTCCCTATACAAAAGGCATTTAATGGTTTGAGTGGCTACCTGTTCGACTGCCGGTGGTTGCGCAGGCATATTCCTGATTACCTGGATGGAACCCCGCTGCAGCAGGACGGCAGAGACCAGCATGGGTTCCGATGTAAGCTTGCTCTGAACTGGAAAACGGACTACCTGGCCTTGCTGTGCAATGGCTTCTGAATATGGAGAGAGGACAAGAAAAGCAACTCCTGCAGCAGCGGTGGGAGCATGCTGCAAGTATGGCTGAACTTCTCTCTCTGTGAAAGCAACGATTCCATGCGTGATTTGGCCAAGCTGCTGGGGACTAATCTGCGCAATTGGTTCACCTGTTTGGAGGCAGAATATTCCATGTGGTATCACGATGTCCTCAGGGCCAACATGATGCTGGAGCTGATTTACCTGAGATGCCTTGGCTTTGGCTTGCACAGATTTTTTATCAGCTGTCCTGGCCTTGATCGTCGTCTGGAGTTCATCCTCTAGGACAAGCCTGATGGGAGGTTTGGCACTCGAGGCTAATGGTTTAAGGGCTTGCCATGGGCGACTTGCATGAAACACTGCAGCTAGTGACTGGGCAGAACATGCTTTAATCAGTTGTGCAGTACGTTCAGGCAATCTACTTGGGAAAACTCCATGCTCTCGCAAGATTGCTTGGATGGCCACCTCGATTTCGCTTTGCCCTCCCAAGACAAATCGGTGAGAAAGGCGAGGAATAGTAACCAATGTTTGCCAGAACAAATTACGCCAACCCCATGCTTCACTAAGTGTGAGGGACTTAACGGAGGTGTGAGTACACTGTCCTACGAGCCATGCAAAAGTACGGAAACCACAATCCATGGGAAAAACCTGAGGCAATTCTTCATGCACCTTAATTGTGCTGGACCACCAAGGGAAAAGCATCTCCCAGATTCGAACTCCTTCGGCAGTGGTGTGAACAATCAGTTCATCAGACTTAGGAACAATCCATACAGGAATCCAATGATAATTGGTCCAGAGGGCTGACACTGTGGCCTCCTGAACCGGATGGTGATGAATCCACTGCTTTGCCAAAGAGGTTAGTTGCTGCTCATTATGGAGGTTCACTTGATCAAGGCCTTCAATCCATGTCTGGGCATCGACTAACAAATTTGTCATGCCATCAATGATGAACGGCGGCTTCGCTTTAGCAAGACCAACGGTGGCAATCGCTGTAAGATAAAACATCATCTCATCAGAAGCAACGGAAGGTCCCTGCAACAATGAAGATTCAATGCGAGGAAATGATGTTAAACTACACATGCGATCTTGCAAACTCATCTGATGAATTTCCAATGGGGCCTGAGCAACTACGATCCACTTAAGGTGTATGAGCTCCGTGTCTGGATGGATGGAACCTCCGAAAATGTCATAACATTGGCCTACCTGTTGATCAATCTCCTGATTGGCTGCAAGCCACTGAGCATACGTTGCCTGAGGCGAGCATTTCTGATGCGAGATCGAATGATGGTCGGCATCATATATCATGATGCCGGTCGTGGCGATCTCGGCTGGTGAGGCTGTCAACGGGATTGGCATAGCTTGCACTGAGCTTTCTGATGTTGGCCCATTCTTACCTATGCTCTTCGGGATGGATGACATCTTTTCAGGGCATGTGGCAAAAGCTGAAATGGCACCGGAGGCTGTCCACATTGGTGTGGCTGGTATTACTGGCAATGACGAGCCTTGGTTTGTGAGACTATCGTGTGAAACTGTCTTATCTGCATGACCTTGGTGAGAAATGGATGACGAGGGCTGGCTTTGCGCATTGCTACAACCATTAGTGAAACTACGTGGTGACACTTGACCTGCGAGGTTCATGCTGGTGAGACTGGTATCGGCTGGGTCCTTGGTGGACGACTCAGTCTTGCCCGGTTGCTGAGCGGCACCTATGGGTACTTCGGTTGAGTCTTTGGGAAGCGGAGGCTTGCACGAAATGTCCTCCTCTGCGATTGTGTGCTGGGGCTCAGAGTTGACATCACATTTCTGGGGCTCCAATTTGGGTGGACATGGATGAGTAGTCGTGTCCTGAACAGCCGCTTCGATTGAGTCAATTGTCCTGGCAATATATCATCATCTTGACTCATGGTTAGGTCCTGGAAGGATCCTGCGCTTTGGTTGGCCCCTTGCGGCTCCAGAAAAAGCTCAAATTGTTCCTGAAACATGTCCATGGCGACAGTGCGATTGTTGCCAAACCATTCATCTCGCAGTTTGAACACATCCATAGCTACACAAGCTAGTAGCTGTTGTGGAGGAATGGAATCACCTAAGCAAAATCCATGGTCAATGAGATGGTTGAAAACGGCGGCAAATACCCACACTGCCTGCATGGGCGAGGCCAGTTGTCCTACTCCAGCAGTTAGAAGCCTCTGGTGGTCCGTCCATCCTTCATCCTTAGGAAAACCTGTCAGCAATGCCATCTCTCTGCCTGACAAGTGACGGACGTTCTGGTCTGGTGTCTGACCTGGTACATGGGCCAAAACACCAAATAACCCCTGAGACTGCAACCTATGGACTGATAAAGGACCCCTGCATCCACACGCACATGCTAAACATTGGTTTCCCCAACTGTGTAAAGCGGTAGGAAGTGGTTCGGCAAAATTGACCATATGTCCACCTAGGCCTTTTCCATATTTCTCAAACATCATGCGTTCTTCAGTGCTGAGGGTAAGCTCTTGCAGCTCTGCTGACGTCATGGACATCAAACATGGAAAAAGGCATGCAATACTGGGGACGATCTTTAACCTTGGAAAAGGCGGTATAGAGACCTTACCCATATAGCTCTTGAGAAGGATCGACCACCATCGTCTGCGACGAGATGGCCATACATGGGCCAGTTCCATCAAGGTTTCTGATCGATCACTATTCGTCATCTGCATATACTGCTGTAGACATTTGAGGACATACGGAGACGTGCTTGCTTCTGGGACGCATTCTGTGACTACTAGATCTAACTGGAGCAGGTAAGCAGCGTATAGACCAAAAGGAAGAGATTTGGCCCGGTCATCTTGCCCTTCCTTCCTATCCCCTGCACGTGAAAACGGCTGGCATGAGAATCCAAAGGCAATACTTGCTGCATACGGGGCTGCTTCATGGATCTTGGCAACTGTCTCAAGCTTACCGATATCTCCTAGAACTACTGGAACTTTGCTATGGGACTGGAGGTGGTTGCAGAACGAGTTCATACAATCATTGTGAACCACTGTCTTCCACCCTGCATGTTTGGCACCATCTCCAAGTGCTCCAAATCCAGAACATGTTTCGATTAGCTGAAACAGATGGGAAAGGTCTTTCTGTCGGTGATGTAGGATGGCGGCTCCATCATCAGCCTTGAGAACTGGCCCTCTCAGATGAGTAAGTCTGGCACCCAAAATTGTGATTTTAAAAACGCCAGGAGGAACATCTGCTTGTAGCCTAAACCTTTGTCCAGTGAGAATGCCTCTGCACATATGACCCCAACCGGAGGCTTTGTCCCTGACTTCAACTGTTGCTACCAGAGAGACTCGACGTCCTTCGGGAGAAGACAAAAGGGATGGCTCATATTGTGGCAGGCCTACATAGGGGCCTTCAGTGTGAAGGTTGATACCCCACTCCATTGCCCAAAGAAAAGGTAAACTACTCGGCCCAAATTAGTCGCAACAGCCGGACGCGGCTGGAACGTTCTGAGCCATCACGGCTAGCGTTCAAAACCTGTCTTTCCATTTAATCCTGGTTAACGGTTAACGGGATTCCCCCATTGGACAATAAAATTCCCAATAAATATACTTACTGGATCTTACTGGGTAGTTTTTGATCCCCCAACTAATCATCAACCAGGGGTTTGAACACTCCATCGAAGTCGGGAACGTCCTGCGCTTCCCTACGCACCGCTCAGCTCCTGCCGGCTCGTTTTCAGCTTCGCAAGGGTCGCCTGCCATGGTAACGTGAGGAAGGGGTTTGTCCAAAAACTGGGCGTACAAAACCAATCAGAATGGGATATCATTCGAACTAATGGGATACTTTTCAGCACGAACATGGGGTCAGTTTTATGGCCTTTAGCCGACAAAGACGGGGATGAAAAATTAGCAACAATAGGGCAAACTAACTCTAAGATAACCATCAGCATCATTGGGGGCCCATGAAAAAAGGGATAAATCATCAAGCATTTGGCGCTGACATCCTTGGGTCAACCATCAAATTTGGGGATACACCGTTTTAAAACAAACCCACCTGTGATCTCCCCAGCACTTCAAACCGAAACACACATGTCAAACAGGCCCTGCAAAGTCCCCGCAGGCTTCACCCGACAACTGACAGGGACTGTCAATCTGAAGCGAATCCTGCTTTTCAACCCCGGATCAAACAAAAATCCAAAAAAAACACCTCAAAGCCGCTACCAAACACATTTCCAACCATTGTTATCCGAAGGTAACGGCCAATGTTCCCGTCCCAAAGCCTCCAAGGGTTGGTGCCAACCATCGGATGTGCTGCCCTCAGTGGAAGCAACTGGCTGTGCTGTTTGTCACTTCATGTCCAAAGTTGACATCTCAATGCCCGATTCCCAAAGCAATATCTCGATCTTGCAAATATATGCAAAGATCCTATTTTTTTTTTGAAAGGAACCACGTGCGGCAATGATGCTCCCTAAATTGCTAGGTCCATTTGGGGGGCTTAGCTCAGCACATTTGAAGCAATGGGCAAGGGCCTGGGCTCTGGCCCGGAGGTAGAGATCAAAACATCGAGCTGGAAACTCGGAAAGTATGAGGCCTTGAGGCCTTGGAAAAACTCTTCAAAGCCCTTCTCTCAATCTCAAAGGTTTGTGCAGACAGTAACTATCTCCTGGAAGAAATCCTCAATCGCTGGTGTCAACTCTGGATTAACGTTGGCTCTGGTGGATTAATCAAGGGGTTCCCTTCAAAGAACTTGAATGGACCCCCCCCAATTAAACAGCGCATGGGGTGAAATCGGCAGATATTGGGCTCTTCTAGGCTTTCAGGCTGTTGTCGTTCTTCGATCAACCTTTGCTGCGTTTCGATGACCTGGCGCTTTGGCGCTTGGGAATGTTGTATCAATCCATTGTGTGAAATTAAATTTTTCTAGTCTTTCAAAAGTGCTTATTATCCCATGAGTATCCCTTATTTCTTCTTCGTTGCCAATTTTGGTGCTTCAACAGTTCCAGCAATGGCGCTATAGCACCTGTGAGCTCTCACTGAGCTGCGAATGTAAACCGCTTCGAGTGTGCCTTGGATGGCCATGACTTTGGGCACTTTGTGCAAGGCGTTTCTCTGGCTGTCAAAAAGGGCCCCATTGGGCTGTCGGTAACATTCCTTCAACTAGGGTTCGCCTAAGTCTAAAGCTTTCTTGGCAATCGAAACGAGGATTTGACAGAACATGACGTGGCATTAGCTGTCAGATTTCCCACCATCTGCTGCAGCTCTCCAGCATCTGGAAGCTCCAAACCCAAATCCATGTTTTATTGTTTGCATGTCCCATAGGTCCCATACACATCAACATCCCGCATATCAGGGTCGATTTACCCCCATAACTGGTATACAAACCACCTACAACTGGGCTGAGCTGCTCAAACATCTCCTGAAGGGCAAACTCCAAGGCGCCGCGTTCCTGGGCGGACGATGCAACCAACTGGATGACCTTTTCCAAATTTTTCAATTACCCTCTGGTTATGTCAAAATAACTATGGAAAATCACCATAGAAATAGTGAATGTTCCCATGATAGTTATGGTGATTTTCCATAGTTATGTAAACGTTTACCAGGCCGGGTACACCTGAGGAAAAATCAAGGCGAGTCATGGCAGCGGAGGGGATGTGCTTATGGACAGTTTTCACCCATAGGATCCGGGAAAGCCATCGAAGTGTCCTGGATGTTCATCTCCACGATGGCTTCCGAATTTGGAGATGGCAGCTGTGCCGACACCTGGTGGAGTGGTGGAGTTTTGGACCCATCTTTCACCAACTTTTGACATGGCTAGTCTTTAATACCCAAAAAAATAGCTGGTTAGGATTACTATCCCAAACAAGAAAAAACAATATTAAAGTGGCCATCACCAAGCTTTCCCACTTTTTTGTTGATTAAACCCACTATTTTGGTCCTGATGAAATCTTCGTCACCTGGTTGACTGAGTCATCGGGACCTGCAGCTGCAGTTGAAGAAGCAACTCTCCCGCCAGCCACCGGGCGCGTGGTGGACCGCCCTGAAAACAGATGTAGAGAAGGGCAAGACATTGAGACATGGATTGGTTTAGGAAAATCTACAGGAAACCATGGTTTTTACCATCAAAGGTAGAGGTTTCCTGGGAAATTTCCCTTGAACCAATCTAAGGTTTACCATGATTGTGTTTTGCACGGAAATAGACATCGAGACATATTTTTTGCGAATCTCTATCTTAAAATGAGCAGTGTTCACTATTCCCCAATATTCATTGGTTAGTATAATCCCACTAATCATCCACAAACAGGGGTAGATCGTAGCTTTGCGGCTTCGATAATCAGATACATGGGAATGTAGAATCCATTCATTGCATAATATTATAGTACATCGGTATTACAATTTGTAAATTAACCTGGATTACCAATAGTATATATATATATATCAAACTTATGTATTACAATCTTTTTGGATATGCAAGTAGGAATACTAGTATTATATATAGGTACTTGCCCTCTTGCAACCAAACATGGCTAGCTGGGAAATCTCCGATAAATGGAGGTTTATTTTAGCTCTGACAATCATCGAAGAATTTCTCGGGGATTTTCCAGCAAGCCATGGAGCTGATTGCCAAAGAGTACAGTTATAGTATTATGATCAATATAGTAGTATTATCATCAATGTTACTGGTTGGTGGTTGAGCCACCCCTCTGAAAAATATGCGAACGTCAGTTGGGATGATGAAATTCCCGACAAAAATGGGACAGTCATTCAAAATTCCATGGTTCCAGTCACCACCAACCAGATCATCAATCCATTTTTCAGCACATATGATCCTATTATAAAGCCATATAATATCCACCCCCCAGATCATCAATGTTAGTATTCAATGAGGATTCCAACAACGCTCCCCGGCCATCCTGTGCCACTGCAGGCAAGGCGGGTCGGAGATCTGCAAGCCTGACAGCCGTTGTGAGAGGCGATGAAACAACATGAAAAAGCAACAACATCATGGAGATACATGATATAACGAATGGATATCCATGGTATATAATTATATAATACTATATATGCATATATTGTATGATCACAAAATAGGCCGACATATATCTTTGCAACGGGTTTGTTGACCAAATTATCACATGGCTGCAAAGTTTCTGGGGGTGACATGTTCAGACATACCTCCAGAAATCCGCATGACATGACGACGGAAAATGGGTACCCCAAGATTTGATGATAATTTCTTTTTCCACAACATGGTTGTCTTGGGGTAACAATTCTCAAGCACCCATATCAAGTTCTTGGTTATATAAATCTCATTCACACTCCACTACATCTGGAATATATCATCCTTGTGGTATACTGTGGTTGATTACACACCCTATGTTTGTTGGCAAAATTCCCAATTCAATAAAGCAAACTCTCAACCAGACTATTCATATCCACTAACTCTACCCCACTACATCCCCATGATACGCCCATAAAATGGTGTGTTTTATTGCCATATTGTTGGTTACATATCCTATGATATAACCATTTTAGTTGATTTACCCACCATTTTTGTTGGTTAAATCCTCATTTTTGTCCCGCCGTTGCATGTCTCTGGTTGCCGTTGAAATCAACTGAGCAAAGCACAGATTTTGGATGATCAACTTGGTCTCCTGAAAATATCCCCACGATGTCCCAATATCCCACTTATACCATGCAAAATCCCCAAATCCCATAGTATACCACTATATGCCTATGATTTTTCATCTTCTGGTTGGTTTCAATCCCATTTTCGTTGCCAATTTTCTACGCCCTTTATCACGGGACCACACCTGGCAGGGTCTGGCCGCATCCGCAGCAAACACCACAGGCTGAAGGTGGCACCGGCCCACAAAGGGTGCTCCTGTGAAGGTGGTCACTGCGATTTGGGATTGAGGATTCTTAGGCGACAATGAGGATGAAATCAAGCAGAATATGAAAAAAATAATTGGATATGATATAATTGAGATATACTGAGATAGTGGTCACATATTGGGGATACCATGGGGAGATTTGCTGTATATCAGCCACTTGATATCAGGGTGTGTCTGATCATGGGCATCTACTCTCAACTGTGGCAATTTCACACAGGAAATGATGCTGTGAGGTCTCTTATTTATGACTGCCAAGAGAATATGGCCAGTTGAGTTGGAAATAGTTCAATCATCACACAATAGTGACACTGAGAATATGGCCAGGAAATGCCAGGAATCCAATTTCTCAGTAAGAGAACTCCAACCCCCAAGTACACATTGACATGGCCGGTGGATGTATCTTCGGCCGCAACTGGATGACATCGGATCAACGGAATGGGTTCTATAGAATCTCTCGGGTGAATACGAGCTAAACTATCCAAAGAAAACAATAATTCATACAGTATTATAATATAATATATCTTGATAATCGCGATGTTGAGATTCATTGAAACACACACACAATATCACTACACATATTGAAATATGTAGATCTTCCCTATCCCAAACATCCAGCCACAGGGTGCTGTGCCAGCGCCTCATCCGGGAGCTGCCCATGGTGCTGTTGCCACGGTGCTTGGGCACAAGTCCTGGTCGTCCCACCGGAGATTTTACACCATAGAAACCCTCCTAAAAAAAGATAGAAAAGTAAAAAATGCTACGAAAATAGTGATAAATCGGAATTAACTCATACTTTTCCGCATCTCTTTTTTTGGGACTACTAGATGACATATCATGGTTGTATATCCCATAAACATTGGAATTCATGGGTTGAAAATACATGTGATGCAATGGGAACAATGGGGACTACTGTGGACTATGGACCCATCTGTGGAATTTACTGCCTATGAATGCTATGGATTGCTGGAATTCACCAACCTGAAACGTTTGGCGCTTCTGGGATGAAAGAAGTATGAACTTCAAAAGAGGTTGTATTTACCAACAAGGTAGTCCTTTCCAAATTGACAGGGGGAAACTACTGAGAGCTACCTTCATGCCTCTGGCACACCAATGCAATTCGAGTGGCAGGTACTTACCCAGAAGAGTTTACGGCAAATTTGAGATGATCCCCCATACATTAGCCATTCCCCATATATGAACCATTTAGGAACCATATACTAACCATATATCAACCATAATCTATCTGGATAACTGGCAAAAAAATCACCACCCTTATGTGGGGTTTCCCCACGTTTAAACAAAACTCATCAAATTTGTACTGCCACCAAGCGTCAGAATCCGCGTGAAACGTTCGGCACTTTGGCCCAAACCTCCAGGGATGGAGGCATCTGTGAATGGGGGTGGGCTGCCCCAACAATGGTGATTTAATAGGGGATACTACCCTCTGGTAAACTAACATAGCTACGGAAAATGGTCCATTTATAGATGGTTTACCTACTAAAAATGGTGTTTTCTATAGCTATGTTAGTTTACCAGAGGGTAGGGGATATGATGATTAATCAGTGGATTTAGAAATATACCGATAATATTAACCCTATTTTCAGACAAAGCCATCTTGCTCACAACACCAAGCCGGTATGCTTTAACTCCAAGCAATATGGACTATGTCATAACGGCACCTGGTATGTTCTACTTTAGGTCCCAGTTGGCAAGTGACTATCAACCCACTAATCCAACTGGGGTGTACCCTATATGATCTGGGTGAACCAACATGGTACACACTGGATGCAACTGGTCAATGGCTTGGTTTATGGTTTACCTTCAAGCATAGCCTCTGGTCGAATTCAACGGGCCAGATTGTGTAAGAACAATTACCAAAGGGTTCATCCATTGATATTTCCGTCAACTCCCCATATGGAGGTTTCCTAAGTCATGGGGGTACCCCCAAATCATCCAAGTCATGGATGACCATTTTAGTATTGAAACCTATGGTTTTGGAGATCCCCCATGTTAAGAACCCCTCCATATATTGATGCCCAGTTGCCAGGCATATCTCCCCATGAATTTTGGGGTTCCTCCATCCTCCCCGGCCTGCCACGAAGGTCCTAACTTCTTGGTCTTCGGGCTCTTGACTTTCACCACAGCAGGCCATCTCCTGGCAAATGACAATGAAGATTGATTACACAACTGTACCTGCGCTCAATTGAGCCCGGGCCTGTTAGGCGGAGGGTTGCAGCCGCTTGCTTTTCCCACATATCGGACAGCCATTGGGATTCTTGGAGTGTCTTCACAACGGGTCAATCTTTGAGGTCCACAACAAAAAACTAAAGGATTAAACTACCTCAGGTTGGAGATGTCAATTGGGATTGACTTGAATTATGAATGTGGCTGGTAATTGGGAATGGTTCTGTTACTATGGCAGTTTAATGCAGTTTATGACTATTGGTCATTTATGGCTACTGGTCTTCATTGTGGAAAATTAACTTTTGCACCCTCTTCTTGCTGGCTGCAATAAACAGCAACCAGCAAACCCAAATGTTAACCCTGATTGATTCAGGATCCGGTGGTTGGACCCAAAAACGTGATATAACTTGCTACTCACATGGCAAGTTAGTCAATTCATGTTGGTCAAATCCCCCATCGCAATTGTGCTCTAAATCTTATGAATCCCCCCCGTTGTTGATGAATCCCATAAAAGATCAGCATAAAATGGGTGGTTTCATCCCCATCTCATAGAGGTATGTCTGAACATCTACCCCATTTTTTTTTGTTTTTAGGAACAACGGTGATCAACCGGATTTAGAAGTACTTTCAGACTTTCAGACTTTCAGCAATATCAGTGGTAAACTCACTGCTATAAACATTTATAAACCTTCCAGAAAAATCACCATGAGCTACAAATCATCCCCTGTGGCATGGTGGCATGGGATCCCACATGATCCCATTGAATCCGGGAGCCCAATCCTCCACTCAGCAAATCCCCATGAAAATCACCATATTAATCCATACTATCAACATTAAATAGCCATTGATTAACCACTATTTAACTTTCTATTGGGAATTAACCATCTATCATATCAATCTATCGTTAAATGGTTTTTAGAATCTATTAACCATCTATTTACCAACTCTCTATTGGTGATCATTCATTTATCATCCATATGTTGCATCTATTAACAATCTTTTAGAGTAGATAAATATTTCTTCCTCCCATAGATATAATAGATGGTTCATAGATGATTTATAGATGGCTCATAGATGGTTCATAGATTTCATGGTCAATGGATGTTTACAACATGAATTCACCATTTATGAACAATTAACATTAACCACTGTTAATAGATTTGATGGTTAAAGTCCACCATTATTGACCAGTTATCAACAGCCACGTTCAACCGCACCGAAGCCGCCTGCGTTAATTTACCACTAGTTTCCACTAAATCCATGAAAAACCCATCATTTTCCTTGGTTTTTCCTAGGTTTTCTACGGGAAAAAGCAGCCAGCAATCATCTACTGAACACCGCCCACCGAAACGCCGCCTCCGTGAGCTGTCGCAAGCCCTGCGCCGCCTGTGCTTCGCGCTCACGATCGCCCAGCTGTGCATGGCACAGGGCGTTGGCCAAGAGGAGACCTGGGCGACGCGTTTCGATGGGGGATTTCATGGAGTTCATATGACTGGTTGGTGGTATACCTACCCCTCTGAAAAATATGAGTTCGTCAGTTGGGATGATGACATTCCCAATATATGGAAAAAAACATGTTCCAAACCACAAATCAGAGTTAATATGAGGTAATATGAGTTACCCTCTGGTTATTTGTTACATAGCTATGGAAGCCATGACCCATAGAAATAGATGATGTACCAATTAAAAATGGTGATTTTCCAGTTCGCTACTGTTAAATAACCAACGGGTAATAGTGATTTAACGGGAAACACAGCAGGATTTCATGCTGGTTTCATGGGCATTCATTCGGTAATAGAATGGGGATTTCGTGGGAATTCGTGGGATTTAAATGGGATTCAATGTGGTTTATAAACTTGGGAATAAATCAATAATATTAATATGAATGGAATATGAATATAGATGGGATTTGAAGATTCATAAATTTACTTCAAAGAAATAGAATACTTATCTTAGAATTGGATTTTACTAAACAACACATATTTTTTTTTGGATACTTAGTACCCCGCAATCAAACATGGCAAAGGAAAGTCCCCAAGTCATGGCTTTCCCATAGCTCCACTTCGTTCGGGGATCCAGCCCTTCCCACGCCTGCACAAACACGGGCGCCCTTGGAAGGACAAACGAAGAGCTTTGAGAGAAGACCCAAAGCCTCAAGCGATCATTTTTTGAGTGGCGTGTGAATGGCATGTTCTGCACTGATTTTCAAATTTGCATGATTCACATGAGCACTTTTAAAGACCACCAGTTCATTGAGAATAAGTTTGGGAGGTGAGCCTACCCAAAGTGTTTGCGGATTAGCATTGCCACAATCCATTGTGGGAATACCCATGAACCAACACACCATGGCTCACATCAGACATCTAACACGAAGTGCAACAGAATTTGGGCCAACTCTGCATCCCATTAGCATGGAACATATTGGATATTAGACACCACCAGGTGCCATCAGAATCGTACTTTTTTCACCATATCTCAATCATCATTAATGATATTTCCCATGAAATATGCATGCATCTTTTTTAAGCCCCATCTGAAAAAGCAGCATTGTCGTTTCCTGGAAAGCAAGATTTTTTGAGATGATCCCCCGAAACGTCTGACGCAATTTCACAAATCCCAGACGATCAGATTTGAATGCCTTATAACCTATATTTCTGATAGATGATACAGATATGGATGGTACAGATAATTCTGGCAGAATAACATCGTTTTCATGCTTGGCCCCATTAAATGCACTCGCGGCCATAAAAAATGGGATGATCCTGCCTCCAGACGATGGGCTTCTGCGAAGAAGACTTGCTGCACCTCAAAACGACCCTTTTCTGTGTTTTTTTTTCCCGAAGTTGGTGATGCTTTTGGGGGCCCCAAACAAATGGATCTTTATCCTCTGGTTATTAAACATAGCTATGCAAAAGTACCCATTTATAGATGATTTATCATGAGTTACCTTTTGAAAATGGGGATTTTCCATAGTTATGTTAAATAAACAGAGGGTAACCATAAAAAAATATGAGAAACACTGATATAAAATCAAAGAAACCTGAAGGATTCACCATCATTGGATCAATCCGACTTCAATCTGGACCCCTTTATCCTTGGAACATTCGAAAAGATGATCTTGCTGCAATGGGGGCTTCTCCAGATTGATGACTGGTGAAGCATCCATGGGGACATTAGGAGTTTGACCATTGAATGGTTTTCTCTTCTCAAGGGAGGAAAAAATTAGAATCAATCTAGCTAAATCTAGCTATATTACCAGAATTGGGGTTTTTTAGTCAATGGGGACCTAAGCATCAAGAAAGTCATGCGAATTATCAGCCCAAAAGGAAGATCTTGACCCTTCACCAACAACCAGTAACCATTTTTTTTCCACTGCTTGAGCTGTCTCCAGATGACGGAATTGGTGGCCTTTAGGATGGCAGGCATGGTCGCAATGCCCATGTAGGTCTTCGCTTAATGTGCGTCACTTCTTCGCAAAGAAAAATCGAAGATACCACAGTTCCCATTTTTGTCAGCTCCAAGATCTTAATCCCATTAATGGTTTATAATGGTTATACCTACCCTCTGGTAATTTAACATAGCGAACTGGAAAATCGCCATCTTTAAGTTCGGTAAATCAACTATTTCCGCCATTTTCCATGGCAAACTGTAACAAATACCAGAGGGTATGGCATTATTACAACCATAATTTGGGGAACAACCCTGCATTCACCAGCTATTTCTACAAGGTGGTGCTCCATAGTTAGCTAAGTTGGTTTATAACTCCCATAACTATGGTTTATGGCAGATATAACTATAGTTAATGGGGTTTATAAACCAACTTATAACTGGGGGGCACAATCTTGTATGGTCTGTACTTTTTTTTTCACCAATGAAATTTTCCGTGGTTGCCGATCCAGCACCCGCTCGGCCTGAATATCCCAGGCGATCCACAGAAGCTTCGAGATGAAGTCTGCGAAACCTGCCAGATGAGACACTCCAGTTGTAGATGGAAATATATAACACACTATACATGGATATCTATATATATATGTATATATATATATTATATTATATTATATTTTATTATATTATGTTATATTGATTATATTATATTATATTGATTATATTATATTATATTATATTATATTATATATGAATGGTAATATCATCTATCTATGGTAATATCATCTACATTCATCTACTATATTTTGATGCAATATGGTATAATATAGTAATATAGGAACAGGATGACTTGCAGCTAGGGAATAGGACGATTGTGTTAGTTATGAATTGGATCATGGAACCCCAGACAAAAGCACCAGTGAGATGTTTTAAACAGAAAAGATAAAATGGCTTTTTGACATATCCCTGGTTGGCGGTTGGTATTATTATTCCCAATATACGGAAAAATAAAAAATGTTCCAAACCACCAACCAGATCCTCTCCAATTTTTGGTCTCACTCAATTGATTCTCAACAAAAATGACGAAACATGGTCACTTGGGATAATCATCCAAGAAACAAAGGTGGCAAGAAAACGTCTCTCTCAGCTGATGCAGAGCATCTGTTGGTGACCCGCTAATAAATTGAGATGAAACCAAGGATAATGCGGATCTATTGGGGATGTAAAGTTCAGAACAGAAATCACAGCACACTGTATCTGAACTTGAACCCTTCATGCGCTCAGAGCCTGAACATTGCAGTAGGTCCAGTCCTTCTTGAAAGTCTAAGATGCCTCCGCCAGCGACTGAGCTGGGACATCATGTGATATCTCCATTTTTCATGGCAGCCACATAGAAGGAAGTCCCTATATGAACCCATCACTCAGGTGTAACAAATAGCTCAGTCAGCTATACCTGGATATACCTAGCATAAATCATTCCATCATTCCAATCTCATGGCATCACCACGGTCTCCTGGCCTCCTTTTTGAAGGAATTCCGCCATCACTGCAGGAAAGTGCTCCGCCTCCACCTTGATCAGCGCATTCAGCACACCTCTCAACGCGTCGTCGTAGCAACTGGTGAACCTACAAAATGCAACACAAATGAGATCAAAAAGTATCACAGAATATAACAAAGTATCGTACAGTATCCTAGAATATCACAAAATATCCTAAAATATCATCAAGTATCATAGTTCTTTGTAGATCTATTCGTCCTTTGGTCAAGTTTCATAAAGTGCCAGAAAGTCATCCTGCAGTTTTTCAGAGGCCTCGCGCGCGCTGGTCAGGGCCAGTTCCTGGCTCCTGGCCGTCAATTTCCTTGGCCATGTCTATCATGTCCATGATAACAATGCCTATTATGATGAAAATCATGCAAATAATCGTAAATCATATTAATAGTGAATGATGATAGTTCCTAGCTCATGTTGTGACAGTTTTCAATGGTTTTCCCGTAGACTTTTTGCTGGTCTTGGTCTGAGGGTCTTTTATTAGGTTTATTAGGTATATATCTAATAACACACCAAATTCGAGACAGCCTCTGAGTCCATTGCCTGGTGCCCTTTTGGCTCCTTCTTGCCTTTTCGAAAGATATAGCGCAGCAGGACTCCAAGGCCCTTTTCTTGCAAGAAAAACCTCGGCCAGTTGGGTACCCTCTGGTACCCTCTGGTAGTCAACTACGTGGCTGGAAAATTCCCAAATGGAAGTGTTGTGTTGGGAAAATCATCCGTGAATGGGAGATTTTCCATTGCCATGTTTGACTAGCGGAAGCTATATCCCACATAGCTGGGTTCATCTGATCGAAACATCCAAGTCAGGACCCGAATTTCCTCAATGTGACATCTGCAAACTTCAAGTCTGCGATCGGCCAAGAAACTGCCGCGTTGCTTCGTTCCCCGACGCTAGGGCGAAACGGAGCATCTCCTCAGCTCCAAGCGCCAGATGTTACCCGGCCTGGTAAACGTTTACAGTTTGCTATTGAAAATGGCCCAGTCGAAATAGTGGATTTAGCCATTGAAAATGGTGTTTTTCCATAATTATGTTAGTTTACCAGAGAGTACAGGTTCCAGTTGCCTCATTACTTGGACGATTCTTCCCAGTGGAGCCCTGGGTTTCAATCTCTGGCTCTGACTGTGGGGTTGGATGTAAACCGCTCAAAATCGCAATGGAAGCGCCGTGGAACCCTGGGACCTGGAACCTTTACTGTTGGGTTGCAAAGCTGGGTACATCACATATTCATCAACTATATCCCACAACTTCCCCCTATATGATAGGTTAAACATGGTTAAACCCCATTTAGCGTATCAAGTTGGTCATATATCCTATTACAAACCAAATTAGAACCCGCCATTACACCGTATTGGTTAGTAAATGAAAACGGGCAAGCCTTTTTCAGTATGCCGAATTCCAATGTTACGTTCCATTAGTCCCACATTAGTCCATTATATCTTCATTATACCCCTATTATATTATTATATCTCCCTATTATATCACCATTTCGGTGGTTAAATCGCCATTTAGTTCGATGATTTTCCCAGCGAACTAAACCTCCATGGCTAGGCTACAGGGATTTCCCATCATATGAACCAAATGAAATATTCTTGGTCATTCAAGTTACATTATATCCCATATCCCATTAAATCCCTAGTAATTCACCAAAGGTACCCCACTATATTCCTAGTATACCAAAGGGTTCCGCTGTACCCCAAAATCCAGTGGTTTATCATCACTTTAGCCAGTACTTCCCCACATCTTTGTGTGAGTTTTGCTTTTCTGTTGTGCACTCCCTTCCGCTTCTCCTCCGCCGCCTCCGCCGCCTCCTCCGCTTTCACAAACAACTCTTTCAGACACAACTTTGTCACACACAGCTCTTTCACGCACACACACACAACACTTTCACATACGCACACACACACACGACACTTTCACACACACACAGATCTTTCACACACAACATGGTCACACACACACAACTCTTTCACACACACAGCGTTTTCACATACAGCGACTCCACACAAGACAGTGTCGCACAACTTACATACAACATTGTCACACAAAACATTGTCACAAACAACTCTGTCACACACGCCCCTGTCGTAGACAACTCTGTCACACACACACACATACGCACCTCTGTCGCACACAACTCTTTCACACATATTTCTTTCTCACCACACATCTTTCACACCCAACTCTGTCACATACAACTCTTTTACACACAACTCTGTCACCGACAACTCCGTCGCTCACAGCTCTTTCACGCAATCCTTCTTCCACCTTGTCCTTCATCTTTCCTGCCTTTCCCATCCCATCTCATGTCACATCTGCTTGGTACTTAGAAAAAGTTGACATGTGGGGTTATCAAATTCTTTCATATGGCAGTGTGTCAAAACCTTGTACCCCTGTAGTTCACATCAAAATAGCTGGTAAATGGATGTTCATCCCCCTAAAAATGGTATTAATAGGTATTGATCCATACCCATATAATCATTTTGGGGTATACCGCATGGTCAAACAGAAATTCATCCAGCTTCAGCCAAGTCACCACCACGGCGGTTTCAGCTTCTCCCACTGCGGCCGCAAAGGCTGCAGCGTCCGCTTTCGCCTGCGGTGTAGGCCAGCTTTGGGGACCCAGACATTAAAATGGAGATATCAATGGATTAAGCCTCTAGAAATTTGCTACATAGTTTTCTATCATAGGATGGTGCATTTAGTTTGATGAATTACTTATTAAACATGGTGTGATTTTCCATAGCTGTGCCAAATTACCAGGAACAAAAATTCCAGCGAGCAAGCCGCCCAGCCTCCTGCTCTGGATCTTTCAACGCGCCTGGCAATTGGGGCAGCAGAAACTACCAAATGGATGCCAAATGGACAAAGAAAGTACAGCTACAAAAGACTTACACTCAGCATCTATTGGAATTCGAGAGCTGCAATTCCCTTGAAACGTTTGCAGGTGGCCTTTTTGAACATTCACAGAAATTTCTATCATCATGCTGGAGATTCCGGATTGGTTCCTAAAGCTTAGGTTAAACCAGGTTTCTCCAACCAGAGGGTCGCTTCTTTGCCTCGTTGTGCTGATTCTATAATCCCTCTTTTGAGCATTATCCCTATTCCATCTTCATCATCTCTTCGTTTGGCTATGGCGCAAGACCTAAAACAATCAACTACTTTCTGGGCCCACCAGTGAGAATTGATACCTCCATACCCACTGAATCTCAATACATCAACGGTAGTAGAACCCCCGAAGCAATCATCAAGTATGATCCATCAATTGCATCAATTATATCCCATCAACCCATCAAATTTTGATGGTTAAAAAACTCTTAACCCAGTTACACATGCTGGTGCAGTAGTAATTTCCCATTCAAATATAGCAGACTTCCCCTTGAGTAGAAACCCCGTATAGAATCCCCACTTGTCCCCATAAATCCACAAAACTCTATTACAATCCCCGTTTAAACCCTCCGGTAATCCAACATGGCTTGGTGGAAAATCCATCATTTAGTACCAAGTTTTTTCCCATATGTATATATATACACAGTACATACATACATATATAAATAAACAAAAAATAAATATCTACATGTTTTATTAGCGATGTGCATTTCAAGACTAGACGAACTACACGTACACGTCCGCAGCAGCTTTCTGCCAGCCAGGTGGAGAAACACAATGAAAAGGATAAAATGGAAAGAACAGGAAAAACTGTAGCGGGAAAAGCTACTGACCATCACCTATAAAATGGGACCGAATGGAATTGTGTAGGTGGACCCCAAACCCACCGAAACAAAGGAGCAAACAATAAAACAAAGGAGAAGGTAACCAGAAGGAGATCGGTCCCGTGATGCACAACAGGGGTTCGTGACCACTTGTCCCTCGCTTATTGTAAGATTCTCCCATAATTTGCCCATTCTAAACCATATCAAACTACAACTTTTAGATGATAACATATAAAAACCATTTAAATATAAATATAAATATAAATAAAAATAAATAAATAAATATATATATATGTGTATATGTATATACATACATATATACGTATGTATATATAATATAGACCATATTAAAAGCATCAAAAAACCATATAAAGCACCATATAAAGCACCATATAAAACCACATCAAAAATTAAAAACCATATAGAAACCATGTAAAAAGCACATGAATCTACCATTTTGCGATGAATTTCCCACAATTTTTTCACCCTTCGGCCGCCTTCTTCCAGTAGTCGGAGGCAGGTCTTTACCACTGCAGGATGACCAAGGCGGTAAGCCTCCTGTTTTTCAGCAGCAGATGGGCATTCACCATGGCTGAATCGTATCATAGAGCAATAGTGGGTTACAATATTTCGACTCTCTTTGACATAGCTGACTTCGCTAGTCGATCAAGGAGGCTGGCCTTGTTCTGTAACTCAGTGATAAGCAGAGCTGCTTGAAAGGTTGCAGTGCTGACCATCGTCACATCCAAGCTGTTTTCCGACCTAACGAAGCCTGCCATAACCTTCTTGGATTGACCGGGTCTGGAGACAGCGAATTCGTGAGTCTTTGGATTCTCCAGAGCATTCTGAAGCTCCTCCGAGATCTGTTGTGCGCCGAGTAAACTGAGAACCTTCTTGTCTTGCTCTTCTGTGCTGTTCTTATAAGATTCCAAGAGCGTTTCCCCTCTCTTCGTGGAGAAATTGATGAAATCATTGAACAACTTCCGTCGTTCGCCAGACATCAGAGAAAGTCGAATTTGAGAACTGTCGGACTAGAGGTTGGTTTTCGGGAGCTTCCAAGACTTTTCGGGCGCTTGAGCCATGATGATGATGATGATGATGGTGATGATGATGAGGATGATGATGATGGTGATGATGATGATGATGAGGATGATGAGGATGATGACGAGGATGAGGATGAGGATGAGGATGAGGATGATGATGATGATGATGATGATCATGATCATGATCATGATGATGATGATGATGATGATGATGATGATGATGATATTGATGGCTATTTATGATAATGGTGAATCTAATGCTGACATTTGAATATATATATATATATTAAATTCCATAACTGTTTATGATGTAAGGATCATATATGATGCTGATGCTGTGGCTTAGCTTACGGTATGTGATGATAAAACTATTCATGATAATGGTGAATATCATGCTCAATGGTGAATATATATATAACGTTAATATAATTCACTATCTTTTTTGTCAATATTTCATGGTGAGTCATATATTGGTGAAACAACATGGCGAATATCATGCTGATTCATATACATTGTGCTAAATTTGAATATCAATAAATGGCTATTTATTCAAAATACAATATTGTGAATATCATGGTGAATTCTTTTTGTTAAACGATAAGGTGGGACGTTGTGGAGGCCCTGTTTTAATGCTGTTGTTTGAAGTGTTTTTCGATATTGAAACTATAATCTTAATAAATGGGTAACTTATACTACAGTAATATTGCGAATATTAGAATCTAATACTAACTAGCAGCAAATTTGAATACAATGGTCAATACAATATTTGTGGTGATTTAAGTATATATAAGTATATAATATCCACAGTGATTGGACTGATTGGTGACATATCCAGATGGACATATCATCAATTATCCATCATTCATCAGAGGTTTTTACCAAATAATATGGTGAGTACATTGGTTCATGATGGATGATTGATGACACATTTTTTTAGTGGATAATCCGAATCGTTTTCTTCCATATTTCATGGATAACATTGACTGATTCACTGGTTATTCCTTTTTCCCCAATCATATGATTCATAGCACCATCGCATCAAGGGCACGTCATGGATTTTTATAGATCCGATGATTCCACCAGGTCTAAATCGTTTACGGGGTAATGGATCCAAGGGGGATGGGATTATGATGGGATTATGATGGTTGTAACATGAGGAAAGAAGTTGACATGACAAAACAGATGGCTTTGTCTGCAAATGTTCGAACATCCCCAAATTCTCCATCGAAACCGCATTTTCCCCCAGATTGAATGGCACGAAATTGGATCATCCGATGCCGGCAAGTCGAGCATATCAAACCCAGGTATGGTGTTTTTTCTTCACCGTTATATGATATCATACTCCCATTGACATCCGATTAAGCTCCCAAATCCCATTACCCTTCGGCACTTTAATATAGCCTATTGAAAATGGCCAATTGATAGTTGCTGATAGTTGCTTGACCTACTAGAGTTTTTTTTTCCATAGCTTTTTGTAGGTTTATCCGAGGGCCGGTTTTCCAATCCACCCGTCCTTCTCGAGTTTGGGATCCGTCAACTTTCCACATTGTCGCGCCGAGCTGATTCGCTGTGTCTTGAAGAGATAGCCTCGACGTCTCGAATGGAAAGTCGCCATGGAAAGCACGCGCCTATCGGGGATGGTTTATGGTATGATCATTAGCTATGGAAAGTACCATGAAAGTACCATTAGTACCATAAAGCAACTATATATGTTCTGGGTGCACCGCAAGCAAGTGGCCTTTGGTGATTTGCATAGTATGAGTCAATTTCATTTAGGAAATGACATGATTGAATGGAATGAAATTACTTGAACCGCTGCATGAACGGATGGATGGATTGATGCAATGGATGAATGGATGGAATGAAATGAAATGAAATAATGAATGGACAAACAAATGAATTAAAGGAGTATCATGGAATATCATAGTAGCGGGTATGTATTTTTTTGGATAGTTGATTATAATATATTATAATTAGATATAAGTTGGGTATGAGTGCACATACCCTCAATGTTTGGGACCCCAAGTCATGAACAGATCCAATACTAAACTAGAATTTGTAGGGCGTATTTAACATTAAGGGCAAGGGATTCATCCCGAAATATGGTGCTTTTGAGGACTCTCAGGGTCTCCCTTAGTAAAGTATCGTTCATTGCGATGTCGTAGGTCGTTACAACTGAGCCAGAATCTTCGATGACATATGATCCTCGCAGTGGTAAAACCTGGGTATGTAATATCCCTTCCAAAGTTTCACGAAGTGACCCAATTTCTTCATTGCATTTTTCTGGTTTAAATGGGTAAAGCTCCATTTTTTATAGGTATCAAAAAGGCCAGTCTAGTCAGCATCGGTTCTATATTGACAGCTGGGAGATACCGCTGGATACCCATTTTTTTGTTGGATGCTTTGAGGCCTGGCCTCAATGGATGGTTTGTTCTGACGCCCAAAATGCTGGTTTAGTCTTGGGTCGCATCATGACTTGGGGGTATTTCAGATACCCTCTGGTAATTTAACGTAGCTATTGAACATGGCCATTAATAGTGAGTTTTCCCATTAAAAATGGTGATTTTCCATAGCTATGTTAGTTTACCAGAGGGTAACATTATGTTGGCTGCATATCACTATATCACCATTTCATGATGGTTCAAACATGCTAACCCCTTTGTTGATGATGATTAAGTATTCAACCCAGGTACCAGGATAGGATCTTCTTGATGAATATTTTGCAAATCCTCTATACATACATAGGTTTTCTATCAAATCTATAGATATCAGGATTTCTGTAGCTTACTGCACAGTGATTTCGATGTCGGCCCAAGCAACGAAATGCCACGACCGCCGCAGTGGGAAGCTCCAGAAACTTGAAGAGCGTTTGGCCTTTCCTGGCGATCGGTTGATCCCATGATGTTTCGGCAACAAAATGGGGACTGAATGTCAAGTAAGATGTATATTATGGTTTATATACGATTAATAATGGTTAATATATGATATATATATATGGTTAATATATGGTTAATGATTGTTAATAATAATCTGGTTGGTGGTTTCAACACCTACCCCTCTGAAAAATATGAAAGTCAGTTGGGATTATGACATTCTCAATATATGGAAAACATGTTGCAAACCACACACCAGAAGATGTAGAATTTCACGAAGAAAACATAGCATTTAGCCATAATTCGTAAGCAACATGGTGGATATATGTGGATATCAACTGCATGGAAAAATCCTGGCACTGGACCCCACTGAAGCCTTTCTAGCGAAAATCCTCGGCTTCATGGGTTTTCAAATGTAAGGCCATTGTTGGGGATGCTTGTGGCCAATTTTCTTGATACTCTGCACGCACGAGAGCTTGAGGCTTTGACGCAGTCCAGCTAGAGAAATTTCTAGCGATTAAAGGATATCCCTTAATTCATAGTCTAATGCAGTAAGGTAAAACCTACCCTACTTGGCTCTGCCCCATTTTGCACAGACCCAAATTGTTTCTATCTTCTTGGTTGTATCATTGGTTGTCTCATTTTACTTGGGATGTATCTCCCTGTTAATTCCAATTATTTGGAAACCCCCGTGACAAAATATCACGCTGCAAGACCCATCACTCACCAATCTGTCACCTCATCATCTATAACGTTTACCACCAGTTAGGCACCTCATCTATCACTTCCATCACCAGTTTCTATGGCTAAACTCCAGGTTTTTTGAACTTTTGTGACGCACCAAAAAAACGCCCCAACCGCTGCTTCGTGCCGCGGGGCTCGTGGACGACTGCATCACTCCGCAGAAGATATCTCAAGATCTTCTCGAAGGCCGGTTTGCGTTCGGCCACCACCTTGCATCGGGGCTGAAGCGAAGCCCATGGATTTCCGGGTGAAATTCATCAAAACATCTTTTGCTTGTTGGTTATTGTCCAGCAAAAAACTGAAGGATTGAAGGATTAAACTACCCATCCAAGGTTGGGAATGTCATGGAGCTTCATATCGAGACGAACTGAAACATGGGGGGAAAAATGAGAATCTAGCCAGGTCCCTAACTATTGTTTCCTCAATGCTATGTGCATCTCCGGTCATCTTTTGAACTCACCGTTCCCCCTCTCATCTCATACTGCCGGGGAACGCTGGCATCTGTGGAAGCCATGAACTTCTTCTCCGGCAGTGGTGGCCTGATTTTGCATAGCACATCATGCAAGGTGCACATATCAGTGGTGCCGCCGCCCATGATGCGAATCTTTCAGAAATTCTTCCCACTTCGGTACTTCAGTCACGACTCGTGCTGCAATCAAACTAATTTGTAGTTGTCCTCGTGATTTACTGGGGACAAACACGCTAAATTTTTGAACCCTCACCAACACCAAAAACATGTTGCCCACAGGATTTACTGATTATCTGTTCTTACTTCTGATTGTGAATCCCCTTCGCTAAACCACCACCCTCCTATCAAGGTTGGCTAAACCAGCAGCAGTTTCTGGGTAAAGTCCCATCGATGAGGAGAACAGATCCTCCAGAAACCACATGGCTCCCCTACAAACCCACGGCGCACATGCTAGGCTCAATCTCCTTCAGGTCTGCATGCAACTGATTGAAATCATCGAAGCGTTTCTCCAAGATGAACCTCGGGATCTGCCACATGGGTGATATCCATAGAGATTGATGAGAATCAATGGCCATTTCAGGAACCGATTGATTGGAGGTACCTACCATATATAAGGCCTATTTTTCAGGCCTATGTAAGGGAATATTCCCCCAAAATATGGCCTTATATGGTACAGTACCTCCATTTTAGGATCCTGAAATTCCCATTGAAGGTATATTTGGGTAAAACCAGGGTACCAGAATTCCTCAGACAATTTTTGGGTTGAGATGTTCTCACCAATCGACAGGGGGTTGGGGCGGTGGGGAATCATGTTGAAATTGGTTCCTCCGCAGGCTTGCAACATCATGTTTATCGGACCATGTTAGACAAATCAAAGGGTGGCAATGGATGAGGGTCTAGATGAAACTTCGTAAATCTTTTTGGATGTCTGAAAATCGGGTTCTTCCCATAGGGCCAAAGAAACCAGGGAAATGATGAACCATGGGAGTTCTTGATCTGGAGCATGTCTCTTTTTCTTTTTTTCGGCCAGGCACTTTCGACCAAAGTCATTGACCTCCAGCAAGTAGACAGACCAACTTTTCAACATACCTCGATCGCGGATTCGAAGCGGGACAGTTGGGGTGCAGCTGGGAATTGGACATGGATGCCTTAAATTCCAATTCATGTATATTTTTCACAGCACTATTCCATCTGTGGTCAAATTCCAAATATTGCTAGCTAAACATTATCACACTTCATTTATGTAAAGCCATTTTTTTTTGTGCATCAAACACGATTCAAACTTGACTATAATCAAGCAACATCTTGGTTGAACCATGAAACCCTGATTTTTGCCAATGAAAAACATCTTTTCCGTGGTAAACCATCATTTTCGATGGTTAAACCCACCATTTTGGATGCTTAACACCACCCTTTTGGTGAGTTCGGACCACCCTGAAACCCCCGAACTCACCATGTCCGGACATAAACCGTGGTGCTGCTGCGCTCCTCTGTAGCAGTAATTTGAATCCTGGGTAGCTCCGCGATTTCGCATGATGCAACATCTAGATGTATTATGTCCCATATGATATGTATATGTATATGATAAAAAATCAAATACATTCAAATACAATATCATCGATATGTATATATATAGTATATGAATGTATATCATGAATCTAATATAATGTATGTTTATCTAGAATATTTACATGTTGACGGTATACATATGCCTGAATCATAGCATATCCATTCGGCAAACGAATTGAGCGTCACTCCCCTTCCACTGTTCCTCGAAGCTAGGCCACGGAGTGGGCTCGCCTTCAGAAACTCAATGGGTTGTTTCTTACATGTTTTTTACCACTAAATCTACAGGTTTCCTGCACAATTTCCCATCATCCAATTCTAAGAGAATCACATGGAACTAGCAACTGCTATGAAGCCCTGAACCACTTGGAAAGGGGGTTGATAGGGCTACCTCAGATTTTCATTGCTCAGATAATGCGTCTGCCATTGTGATTCACAGCTCGCACGTTCCCTTCAGAGCGGTACTGAGTCACGTCAGTTGTATCAAACCATCGATGGGCTTCCACTATGGTCCAGTAAACATCACTAAACCATCTGGTTGGTGGTATACCTACCCCTCTGAAAAATATGAGTTCGTCAGTTGGGATGATGACATTCCCAATATGATGGGAAAAATAAAACATGTTCCAAACCACCAACCAGCCATGTTCATCCCATAAGGAAGTCCATTCAACCGCAACCGTGACAGCTACTGTGTCACCACCAGGACACTGTAGCGGCAACGGCAAATCGCCCGCTGGCGCCATGATGGATATGAAACCAATACAGTAGCGGTTGGATGTTGCGTTCCCACGGAATGATGGTCGGAGTTGGTTCCAATATGGCTATGGGTCAAAGAAACAGCCTGGTACCTTGGTGAACCACTGGTAGAGGTTCATCCACAAATATCATTTTAGGCTTACAGCTATTGACCCATCCCCATATCAAATGATCAAAGCCGAATTGGATGAGTGTGCAGCTTTGTTTCTGTGTCTATTTACAACACTTTCTGCAAGTGTTTCCGTCTGGGTGGTACGCTTCATTTCTTTGTTTTACGCAACTGGGGACATGCTTCTACTGAACTGGATCATGTTCAGCAATGTATGTATATGTATATGTACATGTATATGTCTATAATTATAGATTCTTGTAGGTCTTGGAGGTCCACAATTTCGAGTTGCTCTAATCCGTGCTTGTCTGTCACCAACTCATTCCGTGTTGCCAAGCTTCATGAGCAAATGCTGCAGCGTTCATCCATAGCACCCTTGGTCTTTCTATTCATAACCCAGTAATGGGAATATCCAATTTATAAGAGGCTGATAAGGATGGTTAATGGATGTTAAAGGATATGTTTGTAGGTCAAGGCCTTTTCGTTTGATGCTTCCGGAATTCCACAAAGGGAATTGATTTAAGACCGATTGTTGAGGCCATGTCTCAAGATATGTTTATCAATCAACATGATCGACAGTTTGAAGACAACGCTGAATGGATATCTAGTGTCCAACTCTCAACTGACTGTTCCTAAAGTCTATCAATGTGACAGGAGCATTCCAAAACATCTCGCCATCAAAATCACTGGGCAGGAACAAGGCAGCTTGTCCTCGCGAAGGGGCACTAAATCTAAGGCTGTTCCGCTGGCATTTGACAGCGGCATGTGGCAAGTGATCTCTGCCAAATATCCAACAAGTTGATCGGCGAGTGTCCGGTGGAAGGATGATTTCTGTGAAGATCCACACTATCCACACACAAATGTTTGTGAAAAATTGTCGGATCATGTTGGACTCATGGATCCTCTGTTGAATCAACAGAGGGAACTGGTTTCCCAGCTGCGCCGCTGAACAAAGAGTTCCAGGACTGGGTCCAAATAGAGATCAAGTGACTGCAACTGATGTGGACCAGGCATTGTTAAAACCGTTTCATAGCCCTCTCGACTGACAAAACTATTTGACAGCGGTATTTCGGCAAGTTGTGTCCAAGTCTTTCATTGGAGTCTTTGTATCGAAGCAGTTTATCCATTCATTTGGTTCGTTGAGGAATGACATATATGCTGCTTGCTTGGTGCCTCTACCCATGGGCTCAACTATCCAACATATCTAAATGCAGCTACTCATTGCTAATACCCAGCTCATATCGAATTAGGTTGATATCCAAACTTCATGCTCTCATGATTGGAGGTTATAGTTCTTTTGAATGGCTTACGCCCCTCAACAGGATTACACTCTTGGACTGGTTCAATAACCTTTTTCCTATCGAAACCCAGAATTCTATAGGTAAACATGTTCCATATCAATTAACATCGATTAATATGTATGAGCATCCATTGACATCCATTATGGGTGTGTCTGAAGTGTCTAAAAATAGGCTATACGGCTATACCTGCCAAATGGCATTTTCATGGGGAAAGTGACAGTCATCCATTGGAATTGACAATATTTTCAGACAAAGCCTTACATGGAGGTTTCCAATACATGGGGGTACCCCCAAATCATCCACTTTGTTAGGGTTTCCCATAATAAACCATCCATTTTGGGTACCCATTTATGGAAACCACCATATTTTCATGTTTCTGAAATCATCAGCAAACCTCGTGTTGTCTCATTGCTGCCCACAGCCGCCACGCGGCCGAATGGAAGCCTGGTTTTTAGGCGAGACGGTGAGGTTTGAGTCTCAGGGATTTGTGGATATTATTGGCATTTAATGGGATTTAACAATCTTTTAATGGGATTTCACAATCTTACAATCCAATATTAATTGATACCATCAATCTATGGAAATATGCCATCAATATCCATGAAGCATAAAGAAATCCATGGTAAATACAGAGTTGATATTGTGAGTTGTGGGGGGAATTTGCGCCCAATTCATGGCAATTTTTAATCGGAACGATGACACTCCAGGACTTGATCCTGATATTTGCACAGTCGAGGAACGCTCTCCGGTCCTGAAGAATCTCTCCTGCAGCAGCAAATCATAGTGAATCGCTTCTTTTAGAGGCATTTATGCAAGAAGTCGAACGATTGAAACTTGAAACAACCAAACAGTGTTCCTTCCTCTTCCCAATCATCTGTGACATGGAAATCTCAGGTACTCATGGCTCCTTGAACATTCCTCAGTTCACATGTCTAAATGGGCTTCGGTTTTGAATGTCCAACTCGCAATTTAGACCACCCGGAAGAGGTCTAAAAACACTTCGTCTCTGGGATGATCCCATGAATCTAACCCAATGAGTTTTCCACGATTCATCACATCAAATGATATGTAAATTAAGAAATAAACACATACATTAATTGATAATAACCCATTAATTGATAATTGATAATAATTATTCTATTCAAAATAAATCACATCAAATCCTAGTTACTAACCACAAATTGGATGATCCTCGCAACTAGTTGGTGTTTCCGTCATATCCCCTGGATTTTCCGTCACACATCCCATTTCTTCTTCCTATGCCTGCGAAAAAAAAACAATGGGATACATCTTCCCATCACGAAAGTCCCATGGCGAAATGAATCTTCTTCTCATCCCATCTAGTTGGTGGTATGTCTACCCCTTTGAAAAATATTAGTCAGTTGGGATGATGACATTCCCACTATATGGAAAAATAAAAATTGTTCCAAACCAACAACCAGCCATCCTTTTTGGGGATTTTCCCAACTTGCCACTGCCACCAGCGATTTTTTGAACATCCTCATCGTTTCAAATTGCTGCACCAAGGCTGAAACCACTTCCACCTGCGCTGGTGCTGTTCCACATGAGATGAGGAACTCAAAGCAATGATCATAGGACTCTAATGAGAAAAACATGTAATCCCATCATTTAATTTTCATTTTCATGGGATTCTAGTTTCATGACTAACCTCAAGGATCATTAAATTTCATGGGATTCGAATGGGATTATACACAGATTCAAGGCCTGATGGGATTCCAGCCAAGTCCTGTTAAAAGACTCCTGCAAGATTCATGACTCAAAGTTTCATAGCCCTAATGATCACCAGAAAATTTCGATGACAAAACTGCCAGCAAATCTCTCATCGAATCCAAAAATTGTGAGAATCCCAAGGCCTGATTGTCATTCTCAGCTCTTGGAGCAGTTGCAAACCTCTGCTCAAAATCTCTGGAGAGTTCCTGAGGCTACAAAGCGGCGCCGGAGTCAGGGAAATGGATCAGGGTTTTTCCAGATGGGCGCAGAGGCATTGTCCATGTGAAACTTCAAGAATCCCATGTCAGTTTGACAAGAACTTGGGGATTTACCATGGGATTTTTATGATGTACCCGCATTTTCTGGCCATTCAACATCATGGGGCACATGAAACGTGATTTTCTACCACTCAACCAGTGGATTGCGGGGGTACCCTCTGGTCATCAAACATGGCTGAAAAATCCCCTATGTCCAGCTGATTTTTCCAATATCTTCCCATATTTTCCTGTGATTTTCTTGTGATATTCCCATTTCCATGGCCATTTACAGTGGATTTTCCCATAAAAATCTCGATTAAAAATATTTTCCCAGAATTTTCCCATGATTTTCATAGGATTTCCCAGCCAACGTTGGATGCCGTTGCGATGTCCCCACTGCAGCCGCTCACTGTGGTGCTTCAGTTCTTCCCAGAGGGCCACGCCGGCGCCTGTGGCCTGGGGAATTTCATGGGATGTCGGTGGAAAGATGGTTAATATATGGTTAATATATGCTTAATCTATGGCTAATATATGGTTAAGATATGGTTAATTATTAATGATGGTTAAGATATGGTTAAAATATGGTTAATGATGGTTAATAATCTGGTTGGTGGTATACCTACCCCTCTGAAAAATGATGGAGTGAACGTCAGTTGGGATGATGAAATTCCCAATATATGGAAACATGTTCCAAACCACCAACCAGTTATGGTTACATAAATCTCTCACTATTCTAAATTTCAATCCCCAATATGATAGTTATAGATTATGGTTGGTTAGACAATTCCCTGAACAGTTCGGAATGGAAACCATGGCCCATTTAGTTCGATGAATTACGATAGTTTTTCCTATTACAAACGTTAAATCGCCGGAGACTAAGTACAAATTGGGGGGATGTTTTTTTTTGGGATGCTATTCTCATTTTTATGATATTTAGTATTAGTCTTGTGATGAATTCTTGATATCATTGTTGTTCTGATTATGCCATGGATAATAATAATAATAATCATCATCATCATTATTATTACGAGTATTAGTATTATTATTACCATTATTACTATTATTATTCCTGTCAAATTTCATGGGGTGGAAGCGGCTAGAAGGGTATCTTTGACTTACCAAGTCTTTTTCATCTGAGGGATGTTGGGACAGCTGATCCATGCCCGTGCCGTGACACATCCAGAATTCATCATAGGGCTTCCCAAATTCGATGAGTCTGCAATTCGATGAGTATAACCAGCTAGTATAACCCATAACCCAAGAATTCATCATCAACCAACCATGATTTCGGCATTAGATCCTTATTTTTGCAGCTTGGCACTATCACTTTTTTGGTGGTTCACATCTTGGTTCAGCCCATCAGACAGATGTCAAAATCGCCGTGTCACAGCGTCTTGGACGTCTTTGGTCGTAGCATCGGACCAGCCCCAACTGCCACGAGCCATCTGGCGATGCTGTGGGTCAAAAGCCTGGTACCCCAACGGTACCCTAAGTTATCGCTGGGATTTATGACCAAGGTATGGTCATTTCATAGGTTTTGTCCCACCTCATGTTTGCATAGTTCAACAGTACTTGTGATATGACCATGTTTTGTTGCTGGTACAAAACTTGCGCAAGTTGACGAATCAATTCTAAGTGTTGCATGATAAACCATATTCTTGAAAACCTAATCTTTATGGTACTTCAAAAAGGGGGGGTTCTTGGGTCAGAAGTGACTACACTTATTGGCATATAAAAGCCAACAGATAACCTGGGGAACATGCTGCTCAAATCTGCTCAATGTTTCCGTAAAGTCAGGGACCAACAAAGGTCTTGTTGAAAGGAATCCAAACAAGCAGTTAATCAACCACTTAGTCACTTTAGAGTTAACAAATTGGAAACCATTAACATCTACCGAGCATACGTCTTAGGACACTTGATAGGTGAAATTCGTTTTAAACCACCCAAAAATGCAACAGCCGACTGGGGCCCTGATCACACCATTCAAATAACGAGACCACTACCCCATCAAAATGGCTTAAAACTATCTCTAGTGATGGTTGGTTATCCCCATTTGTCAGTCGTATTCCCGTTTCAAATCTGGTTTAGGCCCCAATTTTTGAGTTCTCCATCAACTAATGGCGAAAACTTGCAATCTTAACTGGATAATGCATTAGTCACCACCATTTTTGGATCAATCCACACTTGCATTGGACTAAACTCCAGTTCTTGAAGGTTGAAGAGCCCAAAACGTTGTTGATTAACACTGCCAGTCTTAGATATCCAGCAAAAAAACACTTTTTTCTGCTACTTTGTACACATCTCAATCAATCAATCAATCAATCAATCAATCAAATCAAATCAAATCCAAATCAAATCAAATCAAATCAAATCAATCAATGCATATTCCCAGCAAAATGGCAAAGGATCAGTTCCTACACTCCTTTGCCATTATGAACAGTTCCTATAAACTGCTTTAAAACTCATGGGATACTTGTAAATCTCTTAGATTTCCAATATTTACGCCTTAATCCATCAAAAAAATATTGGGAACTACGGTACATTTTACCCTTGATGATCCTTTAAACTAATCTGGGTAAATTATAATCATTCACCAACCTGAAAAGTTCGGCTATCTTGGGGATGATTCCCCGAATCCAATTCCCATAATTATAGTGAGGGAGAACAGTGAGGTCGTTATAATTTACCCAGAATGACGAATCAGTTGGGTTTCCCCGAAGATTTTCCCCTTCAGCTCACCTCCCCCAGGAGTTGTGTGCGACTCCACTGGGCATAGCCCGCCCATGCCAAGACCGTCACGGTCTGCGGATGGGAAAATATAGGAGAATCATGGGAAAATCATATGAACAACATAGGAACATCTCCAATGAATGGAGGTCTTCATGGGAAAATCCTCTCTAAATGGGGATGGAAATGGGAAAAACACGTGGGAACATCATAGGAACATATGGAGAAAAACCCTTCTAAATGGAGATTTGGAGCTGGGGGATTTTCCATCAATGATCCATCAGGGGTGAGCTTGGCCTCCCCAAATCAGGACATGGCCGGACTTTTGGGGTGTCCCATGACCACTATGGGAAGATATGGATGTCAACCAGAACCACAATGACCTAGATATTTTGATGTAGGCCTCCAGAATTCCTCCTGGGAGTAGTTCAATATCATGGATACGACCGGAACTTCCACTTCTGTCTCCAGATCCTCCAGCTCCAAAGCCACAGGTCATGGACATACCGACATCAATTGCTCAGTAATCGCAGTGATGTTTTTTTCCTGGAAAAATATACTGTTTGATCCCTTTCGGACGTTCTTAGAGTATCTGACAAAACCCATCCAATCAGACCAAAAGAATACCCGGGGGTGAAACCCAGTTAGTGGGTACTAAGCATATTACAACCTTGTTGTATATAGAATATCCCCGGCTACATATTGCTTACATTGGAGCGGATCATGTGGCAAACCCAACAATAAACCATTCCGGAATCCCCAAACAATAGTGAATGAGTTGTATAAACTTGGATTTGCTTAATATAACATAATCATAATTTGCTTCAACAATCAATTCGGATTGTATGAGTTGTTCCCCAAAAAATACGACATGGCCATTTGGGGGGTTCCAGATCGCCTTTCGCACAGCTTCGGCTTCCTGGGAGCGACCCGGAATCCCGTGGCCGACATTGAAAAATGGGAAAAACCATGGGTAACACAGATGGCTATTGAAAAATGGGAAAACCACGAAGTGGAGATTTTCGCTTGCCATCTTTGATTACGAAATTCGGCAAACTTTCTCTTTCCAGGTTCGCGCTCGCGCAATGCTTGCATCACTTGGATTCTTCGTGTCCTCTTTGCCAATTTAAAATAGTACCCAACCAATTCTGTCACCACTGGCAAAGGTTCACCACTGGCAAAGGTTGCAGGTCCATTGGATACCCCATATTTGAGCTGTATCCATTCTTTATCAATTCTCCTTGTTACCAGACGCCCTAGCTCTATTTTTCGGACACACCCGATGCCGACCTGATAGGTTTTATATCCAATATTTTGTTGTGAACTCCCTATTATCATCTAAACTACTTATAAGTTGGTGGCTGAACTTTCAATGGGATTATCCCAGTGTATCCCATTGTCTTACCGTTTGCTTCGTTTTATACATCATTTTGGATGGTCAAATAACCACTTTATAGGTGGTTGGTTATACTGGTTGGTTAGTGGGTATGCCGTTCATAAATGTGTTCAGAATGGGCTAGTTCATAATCCCCGAATAGACCAACCTGTGTTAATAATCGGTTAATAACTCCCTATTTCATCACCGAGAAAAACGATCATTTATGACTTGTATATGGTCATTTTGATGGTTAAACAACATATTTGGCAGTTTAATCCCCATCAAATAAACATTGAATACCCATTAAATACCCATACAATCACCATTAACTGAAATAATTTATCAGCCATATCACCATTTTTCATTTGTAACATCCATCTTCCGTGGGTAAAGATCCCTATTTCATAATCAATCAACCAACCAACCAACCAACCAACCAATCAATCAATCAATCAAATCAATCAACAATCAAGCAATCAATCAAATAAACTCAACTCAACTCACATCAATCAATCATCGTTTATCAGTTGTATCACCATTTTTCCATTTCAATGCCCATTGATAGTGGGTTTTCCCATTGAAACCTCTAGTTGTAGGATATTTCGTCATGTTTTCCCATGATTTTCCCATGCCATGTTGGATGGCATGTCATCCCTACCAGCCCGCAGCCGGCTCTCAGAGCACCTCCTGAGCCAAGCTGAGCACAGCTTCCAAGCTGCCATAAATCACACGGCCGCTGTCGCCTGCGATTTCCCCAGAGATCGTTTTTTTTTTCAAGTGGAGATTTCATACAATGAACAACACATGTATATATGATATATGTTATATACATATATGTATATATATATATATGTATATGTATATATATATGTATATGTATATATATATATATATATGTATATATGTATATATGTATATATATATATGTATATATATATATATACGTTATACGTAATTGAATATAAAAGTAGGGGTTTAACTGCAAATATATTTAGTTCTATTCATTTCGAGAATAGGCAAGAAAGAGGGGGTTTAACCTATAAAACAGGGAGTTATAATGTTGACCATCATCCGGATGATTCGCCATGAAATATCCAGTTGGGATGAGGAACAATGGCGCAAATCCAATGGTTTATCATGATGTTCTCTGGGGACACCACCGTTGTGGTAAACGTGGTAAACCCTTGGAGGATCAACCCACGAAGCAAGGTAGCTGATTCATAAGGCTGATAAGTAAGTCCCCATTTGGTGGCATATCCCATTTTTGAAAGGCTTATATCTATAATTTTTAACCACTTGTGATCTGTGGGGTGACTCTTCAAGTCAAGAGTCCTCTTAAATCCCATGGAAATTCTATTGAACCAGCCATTTTCCGGCTGGTTATTCTACATCACTCAGCATAAAAACATCACCGTCTGCCTTTCGTTGGTTCCCCGTATTGGTTCGCCTGCAATCAAAGTGGATGGCCCCGTCGACCTCAGCTAATCACAGAGAAGGAGTGTTTCCTGAAACAGACATACCCTCTGGTAAACTAACATAACTATGGAAAATCACCATTTTTAATGGGAAATTCCACTATAAATGGCCATTCTCAATAACATAGCCATGGTATAGATGGCCCAATAGAAATAGATGATTTTCCCAGCTATAAAACCTCCATGAAAAATGGTTGGGATTTTCCAGTTCGCTATGTTAGTTTACCAGAGGGTACATCGGTCCCCCCGGTGCCGCCAACCGCGTCGAGCAACGGCACAGCGGTGTGGTGCAGCAGTGTCATGGCGCAAACGTGACGAGGTTTCACAGGGCCGCCATTCATCCACAGCACATCCTGAGTTGCTGTCGTAGGCGTGTACTGATGTTGGGTCGGGCTAATCATTAGGGCAAAAACATCCCCATGGGTTTCAAAACCCACTGAGCTTGTCCGAAATATTTCACAACGTCTGAAATCTTGCAACTGATTTCCTCATTGATGGCCAGACATTGGAGTTCTTTTTCATCCGCAATCTTGGGACCATGAGGAACTCGTCAAACGATTCCCGGAGACACCGCAATTTCTTGTCATCTACCCTCTGGTAAACTAACATAGCTATTGAAAATGGCCATTTATAGCGGAATTTCCCATTAAAAATGGTGATTTTCCATAGTCATGTTAGTTTACCAGAGGGTATCATGTGGAACCATTCTTTACTAAACTGCACATAGCAATTTTTGAGGCTCAAAACCATCGTCTTGGTAATACGCAGCCCATTTTGGTAGGTCAAAATCACTCCAGTGCAAGGCCAATAGCAAGTACCCACGAAAAAAATCATGGCTGGCTACTTGGAAGATCATCCCACTTAGTACCCTCTGGTAATGACTGTTACAGTTTGCTATTGAAGCCATGGCCCATAGAAAGTTCGTTGATTTACCGAACTTTTTTAGATGGTGGATCTTTCCAGTTCGCAAGCTGTAAACGTTTAACGAACTGGAACATCACCATGTCAATGGGTAAATCCACTATTTCGACTGGGCCATGGCTTCATCACTGGGGCAGACCTCCATGGGATGATCGGATGATCCCAGATTTTCCTTAGCTTAGCCATATATCAAAGGTTATGATATGGCTATTAATGGTAAATATCAATGGTTAATATATGGACAATATATGGAAATATATATGGTATATCATTAATGGTTGATACATGAGAGATATATATATATGGTTAATATATGGTTAATGATGGTGAATAATCATCTGGTTGGCGGTTGATCATCACATATCATATATAGATATTTCCCATATATGCCATATATAGATAAGAAAAGATAAGTGATGCATGTTAGATAAGATATCCACCAAACATATCTCCCATATACACCGTAAAATAGATAGAATCTTCCCTACTTGGTGGCTCATCCCACTTAGTAAGTGGGTTATAACCACAGTTATAAATGGGATAAGTAGGGTTAATCCACTTATAACTGGGGTTATAACCCACTTACTAAGTGGGATGAGCCACCAAGTATGATATACCGTTCTACTCCTGATTTTTGTTGCTTCAGCCTCTCCAATTCCAAGCTGCCACTCCATCCCGCTGCAGCTGTTGCAAAAGCTCGCCCGTGACGTCGCAATGAAGGCCCTCCATGTTGGGAGTCTCCAAGGTACGACACAGGTTGACACCCAAGACGATGTCACCTCAAGCCATGGAATATTCATGGAATATTCATGAATTATAACTATCTTCCATATAATGGAATATTGTTGGACTATTCATTGCATATTGGCTGGTACCCTCTGGTAATGACTAACAGTCTGCGAACTGCAAGTCATGGCCGCTTTGTAGATGATCTATCCATTCAAGTGGAGAATTTCTCATAGCTATGTTAAATTACCAGAGGGTAGTCATTAGAAGATGCATGTCTTAAGCATCAAAAAATGGGAGCTGAATCATCAAAACATGAAGAATTGCACCCAAAGAGGAATGCGTTGAAACCGTTGCCCTAGTAGCCTGGTTTTGAACATCCCAAAATTGCTGTAATTTGGGACGTGACTTACCCAATTTCGAGCTTAGATCCCGGAGAGCTATATTCCATAGCCCCTTTCCACGATCGAAATCCGTCCCGGCTTTTCGAGGATTACCTCACTGCAAGTTCTTCAAACGCTTTTGATGTCAGCAAACTCATGGGACTGTCCCAGCTATGCTTCACACCAAACTCATCTGAGTATGAAATATCTCTGTAGAAACCATGCACCGTTTTTCACCAAGCTTTTCTGACCAAAAATCGGATGGGTGTCCATGTTTGGAATCCAGATCATGTAGCAATGTAGTTGGTTCTATATCCTATCAATGATCTTCCCTAGCTTTCTCGTGAAATCAGGAGTTTCTTGAAGAAATCCAGCATTTTAAGACACCATCCCCGGTTATGTCCCTATGGAGTTAAGCTTCCATGGTAGCCATGAATAAACCCAGGTCTCAACTTATGGAGGCTTCCATGGTAGCCATGAACTGCAGCCCCAAAAAATCTATTGGAGATTTCCGTCGTTTTTCCCCAAATTGTATTAGATATGTTCCAATTTTCCATAGGATTTCCACGATCAAAGACCCCGTAATAAACCATGGTGGATGTTGTTGTGAAAAACACACCATGATTATTTGGGACCGTTTGGAGGGTGTTTTTCCATAGGGATGGGACTATCCCATCATTGCTTTCTGGCTGGATTAATCATATCTGGTTGGTGGTATACCTACCCCTCTGAAAAATATGACTTCGTCAGTTGGGATGATGACATTCCCAATATGATGGGAACATCATAATCCACATGTTCCACACCACCAACCAGATATAAGATGATATAAGTATAAAACCAAACAAACTAACCATGTATTACAATGTATTAACCACATGTTAGCCATATATTCACCACACATTAACCATATAAATATCATATATTAACCATTATTAATAGTATATTAACCAATATTAATAGTATGTTAACCATATATTAATAGTATATTAACCATTATTAATAGTATATTAACCAATATTAATAGTATATTAACCAATATTAATAGTATATTAACCATATATTAATAGTATATTAACCAATATTAATAGTATATTAACCATATATTAATAGTATATTCACCAATATTAATAGTATATTAACCATATATTCACCACATATTGACCAACAAAAATTAGCCGCACATGTCTCCAATGGCAAGGGGCTACCATCGCTGGCACCAGGAGTGATCTCGGTGAGGATGTACACCTCGAAGATATCGTTGATTTGTGGTGGATTTCTAGTGATTTAAAGCAAATTTATAGTTTTTTTTAAACGTTATTTAGAGTTATTTATGGATCTTTGATATATATATATATGTGTATGTATATGTATATGTAATGTATATGTATATGTATATGTATATATAGTGATTTATAGTTACCTTTAGTGACTTATATATATAATTATAGATATAAACCCAACTTAATTATATCATGGTGGGTTTTTTTAGTTCTTATTTTTTGATAGCTAAGTAGCTGGTTAATCCTGGCAAACTGTTGCATTTCTGCTGGAGATCTCACTCCAGTTGGATGGGTAAAACTTTTTAGCGATGACAGGAGCCCATCCCGTGGCATTGACTAACGCTTTCGCCATCAATGGAAAAAGGGGTTGATGTTTCAGGGGAAAGAAAAGAGGAAACCACAGTTCTTCTTGGTGGCTCACCCCACTTAGTAAGTGGGTTATAACCCCAGTTATAGGTGGATTAACCCTACTTATCCCATTTATCTCTGAAACCCTGATTTTTGCTTTTTAAAAAGAACCAACTCTGCGTACGTTTTTCAGCTTTGCTGTCACTAGAATCCCCACAAGGTGGAAAACACATAGCAAGGACCAATCATCGAAGATCAACATAGACATAGATCTAAAACAAACATGACAAGCACAATGCAAAGATCTGGACCCCTTAAACAAAAACAAAAATTGGCGTTGCTCCCAACACCGCTAGATTGGAAACCAACACCGCCCTCTGAGGTCGCGTCCGCCCGGCGAAAATGCCTTGGAGGGTACAGAACGAGTCAGTTCACCCTGGCGACCGCCAAAATCGGGAAAGGGATGTGAAAATCAAGATTTTACCATCTGGTTATGACTAACAGTTTGCCATGGAAAATCACCATTTTTAATAGGTAAACCATCTATTTCTATGGGCCATTCTTCCCAGACTCATACCCATCTAGACTAGCCGGTTTTTGTGCTCAATTTCCCCACATAGAACTATCATCTTGATTACATTCATACTTCGAATCCTCCAATCTCCGTGCTTTGTATCACCATTCAATCACCATTCATACGAATAAATACCAAACGTGCCCAGTGTATCAGGGGATACCAAGCCCATAAGCAACTTCCATTGGACGGTTTCTGGCTTTGTAGGGTGCTGATTGCACAGGCTTATGAAAAAAATAGGGAAGAGGGAATACCCCAACTGAACATTGAATGGGGGGAAACTTAAAAATGATGATCAACCATCAAATGTGGGTGTTTTCCTCATAGGATTTGGTCAAAGACCACCGCAAAAAACCGGAAAAAACACTACGGATCCCCCAAGTGATGCATTTCTTATTGGGAAAATGAAAGTAGAATGACGAACAATCCGTGATCTGCAGTTGAGATGGACGCTTGGGATGTGTCAGCTGTCAGAGTTCACCCCCCTAAATCTGGTATATGGGTTGGTTATCCCATGATATCCCCATGATAACTGAATACCACCGTGATCTAGTTCCAATATAGATTTTGATCCCTAAAACAATCATAATTGGATCATCAACCCACGGATGATACCCAACATGATCAACATTTTACCCAGTTAATGGCTGATTTTTAATGGATGATTACCCCCAAATAATTGATATGATACATTTGAATTGGATGATTTTTCCAGCGAACTAAACCTCCATTTTTCGTTCGGTTACTTTTCCTGGCCGCCTTCCCCCGCTGAGTTGCCGCACGCGGCTTTGGCCTCGATGAAGGCGCGGATGGCGATGTTGTCGATGCTCGATGCCTGGGTTTGTGGGGGCTTTGAACAGGATCAACCCACGGAAAATTGTGGTTTAATGTGGGTAAAACAATCATAAACAATCCCCCAGTCATCACCATCTTTATAGGTGGTATGTGTACCATTCCCACTCTTGGGTGGTTTATGACATTGTTTTACCCACATGAATGGGGATTTAATGGGATTTAAGCATCTTCTAATCCAGTGATGTACGGTTGAGGACTTACAAGGTGAGGCCCCTCCAAAAAGTGATGTGAAATTCTTGGTTTAGTTTCACCCCATGAATACGTGACGTTCGTTATATCCCCCTAGTAAAGCCTAGTTTTAATATGTTAAACATGTTGTATGGACACCAGGGTTTTTGCATCTGCCACTTTTCGATCCGTGTCCTACAGGTGGGGAGCCACTTGAACCACATTCTCCGAATGAGCGGTGCAAATTCAGCTCCAGAAAACAGCAAGAAACATCCAACCAGGCGCGATTTTCTCAACTTTAAGCTGTTTTTTATTGGCGTTTTCCTCCCCTTGGGATTCTTTGACCAATGTCAGACGCCTGCTGTGCCTATCCTTCTCGAGCTGGTGGAGCTGGAACTCTTGAATTTCCATTAACATATTAATGGAATATTATAGAAATATTCGTTAAAATATAATATATATTTCCATAGAATGATTATTAATGGATATATATATATTTCTATGGATTTAATTTATGAAATATTATAGATACAGATAGATACAGATAGATACAGGTTTTTATGTACCATGACATAAAAGAAGTGTCAAGGCCAGGAATAACATTTCTACTTGTTCTTTTTTTCTCCGCAGAACACAAATAAGGTTGCCGCAATAAAAACGAGGATTAGATGAACATTTTGACTAAAGGTCATTTTTATTGCTTTTTTCAAGACACTTTGGGGCCTCCATGCCCTTTCTGACTTTTTTAAACGCGTTATGGTTCAACAGATCAACTCCAATCAGCATTCGGTTGCCGCATCCTGTGAATCTAATTCTGAATCCTGGAATCCGCCAGCAAAAATGCTACTTATGATGGTAATGGTGATAGGAATCTGGTAAAACTGAATAACCATGATTCTTGCAGTCTTCCTGGTGAATTGTCTCATGTTTCTTCTACATGATTCCCAGGATACAACTTCCTCCCAGCACTGAGTCAGCGGCAGAGGATTCAGAACTTCGCTTGGTCACCAGCAACATGCCCGGTCTCACACGGTTGGCGCTAACCTGGTAAGCAGTTTGTGTTGGAGTCTAAGAGAGACAGTTTCATCACCATCACAGTTTCATCCTCTCTTTGAATTCGTTGTGGAACAGGACACCAAAACTACACACCCCGAAACAAGGTCAACCATTGAGGAATTGCAACCACTTCTAAAATGTCAGGTTCATCCCAACAATGCATCGATAAAAACATTACCAAAACGCCAAATATAACAAATAACATAGTATCGAAATCAAACGAACATATAAATCATATCTTTTAAGTCCTCAGGCAAGGTCAACTGTAATGCCCTGAAGGGCCCAATCCCAGCCGTTTCAGACTGTGCGCAATCTCCCTTTCGTCCGGCGGGACCTACCCACAATCTGCGAAGAACTTGGTGCCATGTCGCTGCTTCCGGGAGATCGTTGATCCTACGGATGGGTTAACTTACGAAATTTGTTGGATACTGTTCTGACTGCAACTGGAACTTGCTACATCTTGAATCCACCCATTGATGAGTGCAGCCCTCCTGCCGGTGATATCCCAAATTCGTTTGCCTGTTTGATCAGCCCGCCCTCCAATAATTTACTATGGCAATGGAAAATCACCCATTTGCAGATGATTCTCCTATATGATCCCAATAAAATGTGTTTTTTTTTCTTTTTTTTCCATTGCCATGTTGAATTACCAGAGGATATATTGCTGTTGAACCTATCCGCATGCTGGTTCAGTCACTCGTTTTCGTCTGTGAGCTTACAAGATTTACACAAAAAACCTGGCCAAAGTCCCCTGCCTTGTTGCTTCAACCTCTATTTCTGCTTGGTTCCATTACCATCTACTGCTTCTGGTTGGTGGTATACCTACCCCTCTGAAAAATTTGAAAGTCAGTTGGGATGATGACATTCCCAACATATGGAAAATAAAACATGTTCCAAACCACCAACCAGGCTTTAATCTTTAATCCTTTATCCTCCCAGAAAGGATGATTACTTGACCAAAAACATTGGTGATTCAACCACCCAACAAAAAACTATCCAAGACACATGCGATTTGACCACCTCGACATTTTTCTTGTTTTTTCACCCACCCCCCATCATATTTCTTATTTACCATTTATGGTTCGTGAACATGACCATTTTGTGGTACAAAGCCCAGGTTCATGTTTTCTTTTTAAATAGTTGGGTAAAATTCCCGAATTGTTCTTCTTAAGAAACAACAATGTTGTTCCACAACCCACTTGGGGTGCAATTCCACTAATAAATGGGTTATTTAACTATTGCTGAAGGGGCCCCATGCCCCAACTTATGGAGGTTATTACCGTAATTATAGCCATAAAACCAACCCCAACTGCACTCCCAAGTTATGGCTTAACTCACCATTTAATTGGTTTGCAACTCAATGCATACTATAGATTGAACGGACATTACAGGAACCGATTCATTGGAGGTACCTACCATATATAAGGCCGAAATTTCAGGGAATATCCCCGACAGAATATGGCCATATGATGCCTCCATTTTCTTCTGAAATCTCCACTGATTCCCATCGACACCAAGAAACGCCCGCCAAGTCGGACATCATTTCGCCTCGCTCCTGGCTGGTGGAGGGACAGCGCCGGAACAGAAAAATCGCTTCGCACGTGAAGAAAAAGGTTCAACGTGCCAAAACAACGAGCCGAAAATGCAATGCGTCGCGTCCTCTTCGGACGCTCCATCCAGCCGGACATGAGTTGTTTCTTTGCGCCCTCCTGGCCCTGTTGGCTCTCAGAGCTTGCATGACGCCGACGGCCAAGCTGACCGTATTGGCGCGAGACGATGTCGTCTCAGCTTTCTCCAGTGATTGGCTTGCCCTCCCCACGACATCTCCGGATCTCAATCCTGAACGCTATGGATTCAACAAGCGAATCAGCAACAATAGGACTCTCAAACTTCGTGGACATATTTGATGGCTATTTTCTGGGATGTAGAACCAACAATATGACATTTGGGTTTGTCCAATGTGTATCCCCATTTTATGGCAATCTTTATGGGAAAAATGAATCCCTCATCTCCGATCATAATGTCAGATGCTAAGACAGCAATTGATTTCATAAGAACCATAATGGATGGAACCAGTAAAAATCAGATTTTGAGTCGTGGAAATGGAGATGTATCTTCTGGTAGTTTGTTACATAGCTATTGAAAATGGTGCATTTATAAATTATTTACCTATTCACCATGGTGATTTTCAATAGCTATGTTACATTACCAGAGGGTATCTTCTTCAACTATCGCAAAAAGGCGGATGTTCACGAGCAAGAGGATGTGAGGAGCCGGGATTCAATCAAACTCTGAGAATCGCAACAAAGTTGGACATTTGGCCAATCGAAAAGGGGAAGACACACAAGAAACATCACTGCGGAAGCAGAAAACATAAGGAAGCACACCAGAGATAAGAGTCGACCAAAGTGTGTATATATATATATATATATATTCATGTTTCTATCTATATAATTATAATATATATATAACATTCTTTTTTTTTCTTCTCTCTCTCTCTCTGCATATTTTGAACTATATATATATATACATATTATGCCTACAAATACGGGTGTCCAAGAAAACCCTTAAGATCTTGAACAGCCGTAATTACAGATTATGTCAACAAATCATGTCAACTATCCAGTTCTCTGGATGATTTCGTCATAACAACACCCGATCTGCAGGGGGATGACCCGTCCAAAGATCCTGCGGTGGCAAATCAAAAGTGCCCTTGCAGACGTTGCACACGCTGTGACGGTCCTGGACATGGCATGGGGGGACTGGAAAACAACCCAGAAATCATCCCATTATCCCAAAAAAACAGCAGAAAATAGAGCTACAGCTTTTCCAATTCACGGGGGTTTCGTGCGGGTGATTTTCCTGCCGAACTGGGAATTTCCGAGTCAGGATTGCCCATTTCGGTAGCATTCAAATCGGAGAACACTACCCCGCACCTCTGCATCATGGTCTTCCTTGGCCGGAGGGATTGAGCGATTAAGCCCTTTGGAACATCTTTTCTGGCAAGTATGATAGGGAAACCAGGATGAATCAATGGAGTTAGATACCCTTCGTAGCAAATCCCCGAACCAAATGGAGGTTTAGTTCGCTGGGATTTTCTGAGGGATTTTCCATTGCCGTGCCAAGCTTCTGGATGGTTGGAACCAGCCAACTGCCTCGGCGCTGGCGCATGCTTTCTGGGTCAAAAGCATGGTACGATTGTGGCTTTTTAATCTTCATCCCTGAATTCATGTGGGAAAATTATAGGTTTCAACATCCAGGGTCAATCCCATGAAATCTTCCATCTCCATGGAGCAGAGTCATTCCCAACTCTAAGCCGTTCCCATTGCCCCGAAAACCGTCGCCAAGCCGCACCGTGCGCTGCCATTTCCGCAAGCACGAGACGTGGATGTATTTCTGTGAGCCCTGACTGAGGGATTCACCAAGAATCGATGGCTAGGAGTCGCCCTCATTGAGGTCACTCTTTAGGGTTGAATTCTCATAAAACATAGACTTCATCAATTGGGACAGTGTTGATTCATGACAAAATCCACATATGGTACCCTCTGGTAAACTAACGTAACTATGGAAAATCACAATTTTTAATGGGTAAATCCACTATAAATGGCCATTTTCAATAGCTATGTTAAATTACCAGAGGGTACTAGCCCCCATCTCAACCAGCCATCGAAGTTTGTTGTGCCTCGCATTTGCAAGGGGAGATCAAAGCCAAATTCTTGTCATCTTCTTGCTCCTGACCAGCTGATTTCCAGACTTGTGAAATGGGCATGGGTCAAAACCTATGATCTTCCCATATGAATTGGGGGATGAACATGTTGGTATATCTACCAGGGTACCATGGTTTTGACCCATGAATGAAACCAGTCCAGAATTCCTGGCAAAGAGGGTAAAGTGGAGTTGGAAATCTTTATGTCAATGCCTTATGAGTGCTTCATTGGAGGTTACTTTGATATATAACCATCAATCCTGGCAAGGATTCGGGTCTGGTTCTTTTCTAAAGGCTGCAATGCAAACACACCAAACTCCGCAACAAACTTGGAAGCGAAAATGACATCACAAACAATTCACTAACAGTCTTTAAAACCGAGCTGGCTGTAAGTAATATCCCCATCAACATGGCTATTCAATAGCCTTATTCAATAGCCCCCAAACGCCCTCCGGTGGAGTCTGATCGACGGCCTCGCCGAAGCAAATGCGACAAATGGCTTGCTCAGCGCGCGATAGCGGCATGTTGGTTGGAAGAAAAGAGCTACAAATGATCGGCTCAGTTTTGCCTATTTCAATGTTGGGATTTTGCTATCAATTGGCGTCATGGAATCATCAAAGCTTCATTGTTGAAGGAAACACACATCTCCATCAAAAAGAAGCAAACACACACACACTCTTGTCTGGTGCGATCCGTTGATCCGTTTGGGTAAAAACCTCAAGTTTCAAGTGGATCAATGGTAAATCTATAGCTCACAATACTACATGATCCACCCAGTGATCATGTCATCGGCTTAGGCGTTTGATGTCGCAGCGATGCCTGGCTTTCATCGAACTGAAAAGGGAACATCTTGAGGATTTCATGGAGAGATTATGAGATGTTGGGACTGGTAAAGATGGGGATATCACCAACACTCCGAGATGTTTGTTGGAAAAGTGGAGTCGTGAATGAATTATAATCATTTCACCAAGCTGAAATGAAGTCATTTTGGGATGATTCCTCTGAAGAAAACCATCATTTACAGTGACGTCGTGGTGAGGTCGTGGTTTGAATCTATCAAGATCTAGTCATTTAATCTTTCAATATGTTTTCAGTCATTTGATGAGGGGGAGGGATGAAACAATTCCATTATCTATAATATATCTATGATATATGTATATATTATACTTATACTATCATATATATATATATATATATTATCTATATATATAATACATATATTTGGGGGTTTCCATCATCCAGCCGTCATGACCAAATCCGAGGCGAGGGTCAATCAGAAATGGGGGAATCTCCCCCAGCCATCCCGTTTTGGGATGATTCCCTGTATACAGCCTACAGCTATACGTATATATATATATATATATATCATCTATCTATCTATCTATCTATATATCTATATAGATATAGATATAGATATAGAGATAGATATAAATATATATGTATATGTAAATAAACAATGAAACTTTGTACTGAGGTTGGCCAGGGCGATCCTGTCGCTTTTTTTTGGGATCTCGCTAGTACTCAGCGAATCCTGTGTGACCTGGCCGGGAGGCACAAGATTTAATGGGATTCACCCACAAAGTGATGGGGATTTGTAGCCAACCATAGAACATATGGGAGATGTAATATATAAGCACCATATGGGACCGAACAATGGGACATATAATATATAATAATAACAAAAAATAATAATAACATATAGAACATATGGGACATATGGATAAGGGATACCGAAACAATTTATGGGATATGTGCCATGGTCACAGGGGATTCATGGGGGTCGTCCCGTGTAACTTTGAAATGAACCAGATTTCCCAGAAACATGGGAGGATGGTGACATTGGTGACCTTGTACTTTGCCTGACCCCAACACCCATTCCCAAACAAACGGCCGCATGTACTTCGAGATGGCAACGGTTGGGGTATCGGTGAGACTGGCGCATAAATTGCCGCAAACAAAATGCTTTTCAGACTGAACCCGATTTGGATTCATTGATGTAGTCAGTTCAGAAAATAGCAAGTAAATCGGTTCCTCTGGCGGAGGTCTTTCATCCCAAGGCCATAGAACGATTCAGTGGCATAGGCATTCGCCGGAGGTCGGCCAAAAGAGGCAGGTGGTTTGCCTTTGCCCTTTCCCTTCCAAGCAGCATTCACATCCATGTAGTGAGAGTTCTTGCCCTTCTTTGATTTACCTTTTCACTGAATTATAGCAATTCAATAGGGATAATGATTATTAACCATTGGGTTTAGGGGTACCTATTTTCAGACAAACCCATATTGCTATCAATCAACACCCTGATACCTTGCAATATGGTGCTCCAGTTATCTTTGTTGGCTTCGTTTTACCGCATGAACTAGTTGGATAAATCTACCATAAACTATATCTATCGTAAACCCCTGTCATAGTTGGAAACCAGTTTGGCTAACTATGGGACACCACCTTGTCAACATAGAGACGCCTGGTTTCTCCTGATGTTCATCGAAGGAATTGATCACAATTCACAGTATTTTGGGTGTCCAAATTTTGCGACAAACCCGCGGGATTGGCTGGATTTTGGAGCCAAGAAAGGGTCAACTCCAGATTTAAGCCTTTCCTATGGCCTGTCTGTGATGAGTGTGTTTGAATGCGGTTGGTATCAGATTCAAGCTCCTTGCAACACAG
>Ga0126342_10000087_pt1 | contig 58106 bp, 44 predicted proteins | sample Cyp1metagenome_FD_92528 | JGI IMG/M metagenome (GOLD analysis project Ga0126342, IMG submission 92528) | Coral microbial communities from Lord Howe Island, Old Settlement Bay, Australia - Cyphastrea 1 metagenome | ecosystem: Host-associated > Invertebrates > Cnidaria > Coral ...
GTGTGCGTAGCATCAACTGCTGCCGCAAGTTCACATGAACGTTAACATCCCACCCCACCCCACCCCCCAATCGTATTCAGGTTTACGCAGTTCCAGAAGCCTGGACAAGCCTATATATACATACAAGATTAAAATTAAAAATAAAACTGAAAATGTTGCCCGGTAAAACAATGGCATACAATTCGATTGACATGCAGCAAGTCTGTAGTTGATTGCCAAACTTTGACTGATTGTTACTGTGGTTACTGTACCCCAAAAATGACAATCTGCTCTTCACCCACCCAATTGAACCAGTCAAGGGTTTACTATGGGACACCTCATTAAAATCCTGGGGTCAATATTCAGAGCTAAGAAATAAGAATGATAGATTTTGATCCGTTACAGTATGTTGAAATCTCGGATGTGCATCCCAATCATCGTAAGTGGTTTATAAGCCACACATGTATACAAATATGTATATATATATATATATATTATGTATATATATATTATGTATATATATATATATTATGTATATATATATATATATTATGTATATATATATTATGTATATATATATTATGTATATATATATATATTATGTATATATATATTATGTATATATAAATATATATTATGTATATATATAAATACACATGTACATATATAAATATACATATGTATATATATATAGTATATACGTATAATATCTGGTTGGTGGTATACCTACCCCTCTGAAAAATATGTTTGGCCCATCCCCAGTGGACGAAAGTGGACGAAATTCACCAGCCGTAGCCTTCGAATCATAGCGAAAATGATGAGAAACCATTTACCCTATAAAAATGGTGATTTATTGGGATTTAAGCACTATAAATGGTGATCTATTGGGATTTAACCACTATAAATGGTGATTTGATGGTGATTTACCTCTGGTAATTCAACAGTTTGCCATGGAAAAAGCGCACATAGAAATAGTTGATTTACTTATTAAAATGGTGATTTTCCATAGTTATGTCAGTTTACCAGCGGGTAACCCATGCTGTTCAGACAAACCCCTGTGGGAATGGGTCCAAAGTTCGGATGTAGCCGATGGCTCACATCCCTTCAGAACAGGAACGTTGCAACCCAATGGTCATGAACCTAAAGACCAACAAGAACTCAATGTTGTGGCTATTTGGTTATATGGCTGTGTCCGAAAATGGAGAATCCCCCCAACTTGGATCAACTTGGCCACTTTAAAAGGGAAAATGATGATTACCCTGTGGTAATTTAGCATAGCTATTGAAATCTATTGAAAATGGCAATTTATAGTGAGTTTTCCCATTAAAAATGGTGATTTTCCACAGTTCTGTAAACGTTTACCAGGCCGGGTAACCGTTGGAATCGGACGTTCCCATAATTTTCAGACAAACACACCGTCGAGGAGCGATGGATGTGGCAGCCCTCAAGGTACGCTCGAGGTTGCCTCACTGTGAAGACACCCATGTCATTGGGATCATCATTGAATGGGCTGATAGATTCAGCAGAAAAATCCACATCAAAATCCTTAGGAATTGACCTTTATATGTTTTATATGCATAGATTTATATACATTTACCATCTGTATAAAACATTGATTGCCATATTATGCAAATCCCTGTAGATAATCATCCCTTATCTATTCTATTTTCATGTATTTAACATATATATATATATGTATTATATTATTACCATCCCTTAAAATTTCCATATAAATCAGTTTTACCATAGATTTATCATAGATTTACCATAGATTTGACCCTTTTTGTTTGTTTTAAATATTGATATGTCCATCTGTTTCCTGAACATCTTCACTTCGTTCTGTGATTTCCACCGATATATCCGATATATCATGGGCATCCGATGGTTTTTCATGGCATGTACCCATCTATATTTCTATCCAAATTACTATTTGGAGAAATAACCCATCTATAATGTTAACATTCATAATATATATATAATTATATTATATTATATATATTGTATATTATATATATTATATTTTATATATATAATATTAAATATATATAATATATATACAGATCTAAAAAAAACTATAAATGGTAGCTGGTCACCCACTCAGATTGAATTTCTCCCAGGAGCAGTATCCCCTTGCCACCAAGTAGCCCACCCAATACCTGAGCGCAGCACAGTTCGATGGATCAAAGCAGCCACGATTTTCTGAGATTTCTCACGACGAAAAGGAGGACGAAACGGTGATGAAACGACGAAAAAGGGAAATTTACCACTAGAAATTGGGATCTAGAGTCGGTGATAGAAATGTTGGATTAAAGACAAGGAATTACGGTGGATATGTCTAGAGTTGAATATGCCTGTAAACCAGCAAACATGACGGCACAATATTCTATATAATGTTGTTGGTTCCCAAGCATTGGATTAGATATAGTTTGATATAGTTGGTTTGATAGGTAAAGTTCATGAACAGTACAGTTTGCCCCATGTATTGTACTATAACATGTCTTCACCCTGTAGCTGCATGGCCACCATATCCACCATATATGGACTCCAATTCAACAGGGAAGGCTGTGGCATTGTCTCGCAATCCCAGCAATTCCAGAGGTGCCTGGTTGGTGGAGTACACTTGATCCTTGTTGGTTGAAATATCTTGAAATCCTCTTTTGGATGGTGAAATGTAGATGTTTCACAACGTTTCACCATGAAAAAGTACAATCCGAATTTGTGTCAAGTCATCGTTTTGGCTGATTCACCCATATTAAATCCCAATATGATGCCGAAAAAATCCCACCAAGTTGGATGGTAAAAAATTCACAGAAACAGGGATCATGGGATTTTTTGTTCACCGGAAAGCCCCAATTTTTTATCATTTTTTCCCATGAAAACCAATCCATTGATCAATCCCCCCTTTTGGATCCTTTTGGAGGGTCAAGGCCTCTCTGTTTTCAAGGGCACCTGGTGACAAAGTCATCGAAGATCTGCACCAAGTCTTTGGGTGCCTCAAACACGATCCAATGGAAGCCACATCTGGGTACCCGGCCTGATAAACGTTTAACGAACTGGAAAGATCCACCCATATTTTATGGAAAATCACCATGTTCTATGGAAAAACTGACATAACGAACTGGAAAGATCCACCCATGCTATTCATGGGAAAACAAACCCTCTTTTTATGGCCATTTTTAATAGCTATGTGACAAATTACCAGAGGGTAAACCATGTCAATGGCTTTTCGAATTGTTGGTTTGTAAAAATTGAAAAACGAACCCCAAAAAAGATAGAACGGTACAATAATATGGAAGAAAAAACAGTTCAACTAGTTCATCACTGAACATCACTGAACTAAATGGGCCATGACTTCATAGCTATGTTGAATTACACGATACCTGTTGGTAAACCCCATCTAACTTTCCACCAAAATCTTCGTCAACTCTCCATGGATATGGGAAGGTAGGGAAAATCCCTGCAATGGGGTTGGAAAACCGATGAATAGTGGATGATCCAACCAAACCCATTGCATTGATATTGTATCTCTACATATATATATACTATTATGTGTATATATATATATATATTATTATATGTGTATATATATATATATTATTATATGTATATTATTATGTGTATATTATTATGTGTATATATATATATATTATTATGTTACTATGTTATAAATTACAAGTACCATGGGAAAAGATGCTCTTGAACCACGAAAATCACTGGAAATGATGTCTCTTGAAAAGGAATGGGCAGCTTTTCCTCAAACAATTAAAAATCCTCGAGCAAGAATCAATGTAAAGTCTTGGTTGGACAGATACTGTTGGACATATTGTGGACAGACTCAAACTCTTCAAATCATATTGTTGGTTGTAATCTTATAGCATTATACCCAATATCAATCATTATATAATCCCATGATATTCCAGCTATTTCCCCATAAATGGCCCATAAAATGACGGGTTTTGATACCCCCCCCAGAACTTCCCTGAGCTCACAGGCTGGCACTTCGGTGAACTTCAGCACATGCTCCAAGTACTTACAGAGTCCTGGTGAGAAATTCATCGGAAAATGGAATGGGAAAATGGTATGTATAAAAACATTGAAAAAAAAACATGTTGAACAAGAAAACATGTACATATACTGTATATATATACATGATTATTTATATATATATATAAGTATATATATATATGTGGGGGTACAAATGGTTTCCAACGGAAATGGGATGAAAATTGATTTCAAGCATGATGCTTTCAAGCACCTGGAGTTCCAAAGGCATTTTGATGTGGGTAATGACCGCATAAAATACTCCGGTTATGTGGATTCCTGTAATATCATGCGGTAATGGAATATCCAAATGTAATATATGTTATATGATGTTATATGGAATATCATACTCCTGTAATATCCCATAAGCCCATGATCAATGGAATATCACCAATTGGATTACTGGAATTAGTTACATATGGGTTACAAACCACGATTCCTTGGATGCACAAGGATGAAAACCGGTCACAGAATGGGAATGCGCAAGGTCAAAATTAGGATCATCGAAACAAATGGGATGTTTTCAGATATAATCAGTACCAGAAAAGTGCTAGTTAGCCGTTAGCACCATACTTTTCACATATGAATGAATTGGTTGATTTCCCCGTTGCTTAAATGTCCACTTTTTCCTGGTAAAATGACAATTTCTAGAAATCCCAAGTTTGTTCTTGAAACACATGAAATTGTGAAATAAAAAAAAATGAAATCCCAAGTTTGTTTTGTCCCAAATTTCTGTGCTAGAAATCCCAATTTTGGGGATGACATCCCAACTTCTGCTGTGAAAAAACCTGTCCCAAGGAGCGTTCCGCGATGACGTCAGCTCGCTGGTCTGCACCGATGCGATAGGGCCTAAGGGGGCAAGGAAAAAGATCGATTTTCATGGGGGTTAATGGGATTTAAGGAGATTTAATTGGATTTTTAATTGGAATATCAAGTTTTAATGGGATTTAGAGGGATTTAATCGGATTAATTGGAATTTCAATATCATATTGGAAAATCTTCGTAATTCTCATTCCCATATGCTCCATGTATGGAATATTTACCTACATTTGGGTCACTTAGGGGAATGTTCCAAATATACCATACATGGAGCAGTGGGGATGATTAATCCTCCCGGAAGGGACTGATAGCTCCTTTTTGGGGCAAGTTGGTGGTGGTTTCAGCTCTCAAGAGGTGGAACCCGAAGATGGCTGGGATAAGTGGGGAATTTTCTATCAGATCGCAATAGACAAATATGGAAGTTCTCATTTATATAGCAACTGGCATGTCCCAGCAATGTTTCATTACTGGAAGGGACCTGAAATATACCAACCATCTGTCAAAACGAATTCAGGACCATGACCCAACATCCATGTTCAGGACCCAATAAAATCCATCCCCCTAGTACTAAAGTACTATGGATTCATCCCCTAAATGATCCCAATATGTTCCAATTCTATGGGTTCATCCCCTCAACAACTGGCGTTTCATGGGCTGTTTCATATTGGATCTCCAATCCCATGACCAGCTCCAAGCCACGCAAAGTGCCACAGAGGCGTCGCACCTGGAATAGGCCGCTTGGCAAGTGGGAAGACATGCTGAGTTCTCAATTCTTTGTCAAAAAATTGTGATCTAATGGGATTTAACCACTATAAATAGTGATTTGATGGTGATTTACCCTCTGGTAATTTAAGAGTGTGCTATTGAACATGGCCTGTTTTTAGTTGATTCACCTACTAAAGATTTTGCCAGAGGGTAGGGAATCGTTAAGAACCTCCGATTTTCCCCTCAAATTGTCGGGGGGCAGGGCATCTCCCAGTTTCAGACATAGCAAAAAATATATAAAAATGGCTGATTTACAGCAACTTCAGGACCCCACCATTTTTCCCAGAAATTTCCATAAACGCTATTCTTTTAGCTTGATGATTCTGCCAGCCAACGATCCAAAACCCTTCTTTTTTTGCTTCGCAACTCGACGTCGTTTCATCGCCGGTGAGGTCAAGGATCGATTCCCATACCCCCGGTTTTGTTACAAGAACTACCCTCTGGTAAACGTTTACATAGCAATGGAAAGATCCACCATTTTCAATGGGAAAATCCACGATTTCTATGGGCCATTTTCAATAGCTATGTTAAATTACCAGAGGGTATTGCCCACCAGACCATAGTTTATAATTCTTACACTCCCGGTCAGTATATCCTATTTTTTTCAAGCCATAAATCATGTTTTGGGAAGTACACATATATAGTGGATTTACCCTCTGGTAAACGTTTACATCACTATGGAAAATCACCATTTTGTTAGATGGGAAAACTCACTATTTTGATGGCCATGTTCAAAAGCAAACTGTTGACATAACCAGAGGGTAAAACACCATCACATCACTATTTATAGTGGTTAAATCACCATTTTTAATGGGAAAACTCACTATAAATGGCCATTTTCAATAGCTTTCGAGTGGATTTTCCCATCTTTTCCCCTCTCCCCGAGGCCTGGTACCTTCAGCCGCTCCGCCGTGGTGGTCAGGTGTTGGTCCAAGCTTTGAACCTGAAAACTTTCACCAAGGCACAACGGGAGATGGGAGAAAATCGGGAGTTCACCCGGCAAAAATATGGTGATTCATAGGGATTTCAGTTAGATTCAATGATTTCTGTTGATTTTTCATAGGGATTCTTCTCTTGTCATCCATCTGTTGATACTTAGGGATTTTGTGGGAGTTTATGGAGGTTTCATGGGGATTCTATGGTGATAAAAAACGGGATTTCACATGTTTTAACCATGAAAATTGAGGCTCCGGGGGACTTCAATACGAGAATCATGAGGGAGTAACCATGGTTGGGGTTGTTTCTACTTGGTGGCTCATCCCACTTAGTAAGTGGGTTATAACCCCAGTTATAAGTAGATTAACCCTACTTATCCCAATTATAATTGGGGTTTATAATCCACTTACTAAGTGAGATGAGCCACCAAGTAGGGGCATAACACAAAAACTATGGCAATGAACAGCATAAGTTGGGATGCAACCCCTATGATGGTCATATCCTCACATATTCATTGGAGCATCCCAAATATATCACTACATTTGATACCCATCAAGGTAAAATGCGTTCCACCTTTGGAAAACACAATTGCTCTTGCTTATTTACAAGGATTCTTGGTTCAGAGCCGTGAATGGTACCATATCCTCATCATGGTTGTGTCAGCTCTTTTAGTCTGCAATGGAAAATCTATGGAAGTTCTGTCTTACTTCAATTAAATTGATAGGCCAAGCATCTACAAGCTGTTTTTTCCCCTTCTCGCTGCCCAACTCTCCCACACTTCGATCATGGAACATGTGCAACGGCAAAGATTAACCCACCAGGCTGGGCGAAGAAACCAGCGCAGCGTTTCTGGAGTCAAACCTATTGGCGCGCTGCATTTCATGATCATTTCACCGTCCAGAGCGCGCTCCTCGCGGTCGACCGCCCAGACTCTGTCCACCATGGACAAAGCCGACTCCGTCAGCTCTGCAGCGCGCTGACCTTCGGCTCCAGCTCCGGTACCGTCCTTGCTTCATCACGAATGCATTAACAAAAATATCTGGTTGGTGGTTGACCTACCCTTCTAAAAAAATATGGAAGTCAGTTGGGATGATTATTCCCAATATATGGAAAAATAAAAAATGTTCCAAACCACCAACCAGATATATAAAATACTTTGCACTAGAGCCCCTGCAAGGTTCCCAACCCCATAATGCAAACTTGCATGGCCGGATCTTTACAAAAAAAAAACTCTACAATCGTTGCCGAGCTGCAAAAAATCCTCGATCAAGTTCCCATGCCAGGACCATGCATTAGCATTGGGCATGACTCCATGACTAGTTACCATTCCTAAGTTGCTTGATTCTTTTTGTTGAGGGTGCATAGGGGGCGCAAAGCCTATGTTAGATGACCTGCCAAGACAGCCTTGTTACCGTGGTTTCCCCATCGAAATTTTTCCACCTAAATCTTCGACCAAACCAGCAGCCCCACCAGCCCCGATTTGGTCCCCCCGACCGCCCCAAAGTGCACCGCTACCATCCATTGCCCACGACTCACCTGAATCGCCGGCCTGTCAGGTGAATGCCCTGCATGTTTTCCCATCCGATGGTAAGAGGAACCCACGATCTTAAGAGAGAAGTGGGTAGAATCCCACAAAAATAGACCGTTTTTTTTTGGTTCGATCTTTTTGGGGGGTACTAAAAAAAGACCCATTAAAAAAAATGGCGGTTGAACCAGTGAACATGTATCCTAAATCTGTTCAGCAAAATGGGGGTCAAGAATGGGGCAAGCATGCAGAAGGGTATTCAAGGTATTGACCATCCTGATATGGGGACGAATATCACCAATATCATATTGGAAATATATTAAATACCGTTTAAATACCCCTCTTAATTGGTCACCAAAAACAATAGATCCCATACTGAAGTTACGTTTCGGGGTATATTATTGGAGGGAAGAGATTGCCCTTAACAAGTCCCACTGTATTGGCTGGCAGACAGGTATGGTATGACTATTGTGAGTCATAAGAATCGCTTTCAGAAAGCAGGCAGGTTAATAACTAATTCTAACATATTCTAACAAGCCTCTATTTCAGTAACCTCCCAGTTTCATGGTACTTTTTCATGGCTCAATTGAGACTTGGTTTCTTTTTCGATGGGAGATCACCTACCATCATGTTTGCCATGTTGGTCCACTGCTGTCCTAGTTGTTGGATATCCCAATTCCTCATCGTACGGAAAGTCTCCCATAAGAATAGGGGGTGGTACCTGAAAATTCAGCCAAAAAAACACAAAACCAATGCCAAAAAGTTCAAGGTAAACTCCCTCATTTAATCCCAATCTGTAGATGGCAAAATCAACAGATGTTGCTACTTGCTTCTACCAACTTGCCGATCCAATTTGGGGATGAGTCAAAACCTATTAAATTCGACATCCAGCTAAACCAGCATTTGGGTTCCATCCCAGTGCCCGGCTTGGAAGATTCGTTTCCACATGTTCCACCAAAAAAATTGGTGATTTTCAGGGACTATGTTACATGTGGAGGTTTCCTAAAATTGGGGGTACCCTGAAATCATCCATTTGAAAAGGATATTGCTAAACCATCCATTTTGGGGTATGTTGGTGGGGACTTCACGCGTAGCTGGTTGTCTCTACCGCTGTGACACAGCACTAAAGTCAAAGGCGGAAAAAAAAAAAAAACATTTTGGGGTATACCCCATTTATGGAAACCCCCATTTATCTTCATTTACCATAGCGGCAACACTGACTTCGCCCGCCTCGAGCTGAAATGGCCTAGTTGGTATACCACCACCGGGTGTGGCTCCTGGGCGACTTCTTTCAATGGGATTGCCATGGAAATCTTCAGTGGATTGGTTTTCTCTGGGAGAATTTTCAGGAAAACCGGAAAAGCCACATTTGTTTGAAGAACACCCATGGTTTTTCCGGTTAGGATTGTCCTTTAAACCCATGAAAATATCCATGGAGTATTCATGGAATATTGGAATATGAGTGGAATATAATAATTAGCACTTGGCCTGGGAATAGTTTATGAGGACTAATGGACGCATCTGTAAATGGGATGTTAATGGGATGTTGATATGAATGATATGGGATGATATATGATATGGGTGTATGATATGGATTGATATGTGATATATGATATGGGATGTGTCTGTATATATATATATATATTCTATATATTATGATTTTTCCAACAACACCCAAAAAAACATGTTGTTGTGGGATATTAGTGGAATATTGATTAAATATTCATGGGACTCACTAAGTGGGGGATTATGATGGGATAGTGAGGACTCATCATCTAATGATATGATGTTGTGGTAAACGTTAACAAAAAACGATGGAAAGTCACCTCATTTTTACTGGGTAAATCTACTATTTCTATGGCCATTTTCAATAGCAAACTGTTAGTTTACCAGAGGGTACTGGATATACTGGGATTATAGCTGGTTGGTGGTTTCAACCCCTCTGAAAAATATTAGTCAATGGGATAGATTATCCCATATATTATGGAAAATAAAAAATGTTCCAAACCACCAACCAGATAGTGTCTAAGTACCAAAAATTTGAACACCTAGGACCGAAAAGGGATTTGGAAACGGAATTTTCACCACCGAACATTCCAACGAAGGTGGTTTCATGGGATTTTAATAGTAGGAACTTACCATTAAGAAGTACTTCTTGCAACTTTGTAAGTAGGTCATCTCGCTAGTTTTACTAGTGGGATTTGTTGAGCGCTAATCCAGCTATTTCATTGGGGGAAGAAAACTACTTGCGATTCGTAGGATGAGCAATGAGCAACCAAGGATGTATACGTATGTTTAATAATGATTTCAACCTGATGATATTCCACTGAAACTATAATCCCATGATCATCTCATTACAATCTCATTTGTAGATGATTAGCCAAGTAGTCCTCACTATCGTGCTAAAAAGTGCTAAATCACTATTTTTTTGAAAACTAATACACCGAACCATCTTCAGAATACAGAATGCGGCCAGGTTTCTTTTGGAAGGGTGACTTTGGAGATGGAAGACCGGCCATGTTTTCATGTCATGTTCCGGGTCCCATGGATGTTCCCCATTGAAGAAAACGTGCCTTGGAAACTCAAAAAAAAATAAGCCTTTGACCCACGCAGACTGGGATTTAAAACAACAATCATCAAGAGAAATGTGGATTCTGCTATAAGACGGCTGACATTTGCGGGTGCCAAACAATGCATGTTTACCGACAAAAGACCACACAAATTGGGAATCGGCAAGTTTGGATGCAGTACCAAAAAAACTGGAACGGTGAGATTGCTAGCCTCAACAAATTTCAACAAAAATTGATATATATTTCCAGAGTGACGTAAAAAAAATATGCAGGTCCCAAATCTCTTTAAAAGAAAACATCACCCACTCGGCTCCTTACCAAGGTTGTATCTAGTCATGTTTACGGTTAGACGCTGCCAAGTCTCTCCATTGGCTTGTACCACATGTGTTTGAACCTGGCGCTTCTGCAGCTAAGGGTGTTGTCAGAGCGCCACAGCGTGGTAATCTGTTGCCCTCTGTCTTCGGAGTATGATGAATCTCAAACAGTTTACAATAACTGATATTGTTTCAGCTGAATATGAAATCATTCACCTAGCCAACTAAGGTTTATTATGGTTTATTTTCATGTTTGCACATACTATGAGATACTTTATACAGCCAGATTTCACGGGCAAATTAACAAATACTGTGATCCCAAACGTGTTTGTTGTTGCGAAGGCATTTTTCCATTGGATTCCTGGTCTGGTGATATCCCCATGACCATCCCGGCGACATCTTTGGATTCCCGGTGGCTTTTCAACTGGTTGGTTGATCGGAGTTCTTATGAAAGGATAGCATGGATTAGAACATATTATATACATACATATAAAATCATATAAATAACAATCTCCATTTAGCTAGATTGTATCACGACATGAGTTTGTCTGGAAATAGGGTACCCAAGAAAATGGCACCCGAAAATCGCCGACCCATTTTCGGAGGAAAAACCCATGACAACGGGAAAACCAAACGTCCAGTCCCACCACCAAACCTTCTCACAGCGGATGCTGCTCGGCATGGCGCTGCATGAAGGTTCGGTGAATCACATGCTGCAGAAATCAGGTTGTTGCGTTTAGGATGTAACCAGATTTGGCCATTGGAAAGTCCTATCAAAATAATTGGCATAGTTAGTTGGACGTTCATCCAGGCAAAGGCCCATGAATCTTGAGCCAGAGTTGCAACGCTGAAATATGGGTGGGTGGCCACATGATACCCAGCAAATGGGGAATCTTCATTTTGAAGGCTTTTGACACACAAAAGAGTAGTTTAACAAGTTTGATGCAAGCAACAAACACTCTATAGTCTATAGTAAGAATTTTGTCAGCAACAAAGATGAAAAATCGCACCGTATTAGCTATGATGGATTTACGAATAGATGGCTGTTGTACATTCGGCAGTCCCGAACCATCCAAAATTTACAGCTTCAATGGTTTTCAATCATAGTCATACTGACCTCTCCCACAGCAGGCATAGCACGATTTGAATTGGTAGACTATCGAATCTAGGGGTGCTCAATGATCTAAAGTTCCCATTGTGTCATCTCCGCATTCCCAATATCAAATGCGGTTGCCTTGGTTCATGGAGGTTATGCAAGAAAAGCGTCAATTTTGCAGCGTGTGTTTGCTCAAACCTAGCAATTGATCAAAACCCTTGCCCTGGTTAGCATACCAAAAGAACCCAAAACGAGCTCGTACAGCTGGACCTTCATCTCTTGAAAGATGCTCATAGGTGCCCATCCCTCAAAATCTGACTGCCCATACTGGGTGTGGCGAATGTTGAAGCGCGCCCAAAGCTTTCGCAGGAACTTTCTAGAATGGTTGGGGGCATCACCCACATTCTGCTCCGGATAAGCAGCGCCTGGCGCGCAAACGCATATGTCTTCCGTCTGGTTCTTGTTCACGTCCTTCCTTGCAGGTAGTGGCAACAATGCGTTTCTTTGATGTTCGGGTCCGGCGTGCCCACAGTGGCTATCTGGCATTCTATTCTGACATTTATCTGGCGTTCTGCAATTCAATGACATGAGAACTTACATATTCAGTGACATATGGACATGTGGAGTCAAAGGTAAGCTGGCAGTTGTCTATATTGGCTAATGACTGATGCATTCACATATATTATCCTATTATTAATTTCATGATCTTGCTAGAACACGTTCAATGACCTGTGTGCTGAAATTCACATCACTCCTGAAACACATAAATGACATTTTGTATTGACATGACTGTCATGGCTAGACGCCTTGATAAAAAGAAAAACTTGTTGGCAAAACATCGCATGTTTAAGTTCTGAAGATGACAACAGTCTCATGGTCATGGCTACCAAACCAGTGAATTGGCCGAAGAACAAATTGTGGGTCCATGAGTTGTCCTGTCAAAAACATAGGCTTTGTGAAAAGATTATGGCAAATGGTTTAAAAATGTTTAAAACATCATGTTCCATCATAAAGTCACCAGTCAACTTGGGGGAGCCCAAACGATTTTTGGGCCCAGGGACCTTGGCTAAAATGACTTGTCTATCCATAACTATATGTTAAATTACTGTTGTAAGTGGGATATAACATGATATAACCACGCTTATTTTATAGGTATGTTTTTTTGTAGCGTTACTGTAATATGTGTTAATCCACTTGTTTGGGCTGAACTAAGCACTAAGTAAAGACGTAAATGATCCAATTTCCTTGGTGGCAAACATGTACCGATTCAATCGCTTGGATCAACAGCTGTTACTATAACCATTCCAGACAGGAGAAGATCAAAGACATGGAGATCTCAAAAATGGGGAACCGATGGCAGGACGTGTTTTTCATTATATATACTGGTTGGTGGTGCAATCACCATCTTGAAAAATATGAAAGTCGATGGGAAGGATTTATCCCATATCTGAAATGGAAAATAAAACATGTTTGAAACCACCAACCAGTATATTATATATATATACATATATATATATAATAGTATAATAGTAAACTATTCATTTTGTAGCAATAATTTTGATCCATGACCAGATCTGGAAAGTGCCCCATGACGACCAGACCCCCATCTGATCCCGCTCGGGTAGAACGAACAGTCGGGAGATGTTTTCAGTTTACCATCCAACACAGAAATGGAAAACCCATAGGATTTTCCAAAGCGATCTTTTCTGGTTTGTGGTATACCAACCCTTCTGAAAAATGATGGAGTTTGTCAGTTGGGATTATGAAATTCCCATATCTGAAATGGAAAATAAAACATGTTTGAAACCACCAACCAGTTTTCTAATGGTGGGATATGCTGGGCACTCATGTCTTTTCCAAGATATTGTTGACTGAATAATATCTGAATAATGGATATAAAACAGAACAAATGTAGCATTTTGTTCCATATGTGTTCCATTATTTAACTTTATGTTAATTTTGAAATGATATTTCTGTCAGCTGGCGTGTTCCAGAAGATTTGCGGTTTGGAAGCATTTTGTGGGGAAGATATTCCGAGTGGCGGATTGATGATTTCCTCGAAATACTCTGTTTCATGTTGTTTCCCTACCACCATAAACTATTCGGAATAAACCAAATATCACTGTGATTGGGCATTCCAGCCCTTTATTTACAAATTGAAAAATCGTTCATCAAATTGTGGTTGGACACTACTCTTGTGGCACAGGCGGGTACTCTTTGCGAGCTGAAACCAGCATTTTTAAGAGTAGTAAGCGATTGAACAGTGGACCCACGAATTTTCGAATATTCCAGATCAAACAGTTCTCTATTGGATTCTTTTTTGGTCTTTTCTGCAATCGTTCTGAGTGTGTTTTTTTAATTCTCCAAATGGAGCCACAATGAAGCCTCTGAACTGCGTCATGTTTATCCATAAACCATCAGGTAACCATCAGGTAACCTAACTGGTTGGTGGTATACCTATATACCCCTCTGAAAAATATGAAAGTCAGTTGGGATTATTGTTCCCAATATATGGGGAAAATAAAAAATGTTCCGAACCACCAACCAGCTAAGACTGGACTCCTTAAAAATCCTCGTTGAGATTCATAGCGACCAGATCTCAGGCTTCGCAATCATATCAATATATATCAATCATCAATGATCATCGGAGCAATCCGGCTCAGAAAATCTGAGGAAAAACAACCATTTGACCATCATTTGACCATCGAAAACTGGTCCCAAGCCCCTTTGCAGAAGCCTTCCCCGCCAGAAATCGGCCAGAGATGAAACCTCGAAGGTTGGACGGGAAACCGTCTAACCTTGTAGGTTTCCATTTCGACAGAGCACCCATCTCTGTTTTCCTAAGTCATGGAAGGTTTCCTAAGTCATTTTTGGGGTGCCCCTCAGTCCTCATCCAGTTGCCCTCGGGGATGTTCAAAAAGGATGTTCCATCCGAAACCACCCAGTAAACGGGGTATCCCCATCGAAATCAGTAGGGAGACACCTGCACCATGGTTTTTTTTCTGCAGCAGATGCCATTGAAAACTCGGGCTCCTGACTCCTCACGCCGCGTGAACGTTTCGAGGTTGCGTTGCGTTGCGTTGCGTTGCGTTGCCATCACCCCATGACACCTACCAGGACCTACCATGACACCTGCTGTGCTTCAGCGATCCAAGGAATCCATGAGAACATGTTTGAAGAGTTTTCATACAGCTCTACCCTCTGGTAAACTAACAGTTTGCTATTGAAAATGGCCATTGAAATAGTGGAATTACCCATTAAAATGGTGATTTTCCATAGTTACGTTAGTTTACCAGAGGGTATCTTCGAGGTTTATCTGTTCAATGCAGATTTACCCTGATTGTCTGCATCGCAATGAGAACATGGCTCATCTTAGTACAGTAGATACCCTGTCAAGAAATGCCTCTTTCAGCAGGCTAGGTGAATCTGGCAATATATGGCAATAAGGTACTAAATTTAAATAAGCGGATTTTTTGGGTTTAGGGTTAGATTGATACAGCCAAAATATGAAGGCACTAATTAAACTCTCCAAGGTGTTCTCCAGCAAAGAAGATGAAATGACCATTGTTGGTATTGCATGGTATTGCCATTTCAGGCCTTTGATTTCAAGGTCCTGCCCTGTGGCAGCCGTGGCAGTGTTCGTCGACTGTACTGGAAAAAGGACGGACGAAATGCGACTGAAACTGGGCTCCTAACACCATTGAAGTGGCTGAAAGCCTCAAAAGATGGTTGAATGATTCCTGGACTGACTTTTGGTGATGCTGTGAAACCACTCCCATGTGTTTTTGTTTGAAACAAGAACCGTGGTTTCAACTGCAAAAAAATCTGCTGTAACCAGTTTTTATGGCTTCAACAGCATCGTGATTGATGAGAGGCACTCCAAAGGCACTCCATCGCAAGAACTCACAGCTCGGAAGGTCGAGCCAGTCATTGTTTTTTCTTCTCACTCACCTGTCAGGTCGCTCAAAAAATCAGGCTCGGAAATTCTCGGATGCGATTTCCCATCTATTTCCCATCGGCTCTTTGCATTGTGGCAATGGTCTCTTTGATACATATAATCATGGTCCGTGATCGCCAGCCGCTACATCTGGGTCACCTTTCAAGTCTCTGGAGGTGACATCCATGCCGAAATCAACTGTAGAAAATGCCTCTTATCCATTGATATTAAATGATATTAAATGTATATTAGACGATATTAGATGTAAATCCATCATAGATGAGTTGGGTGATAATCCCATGGAATCCCCATGAAATCGGGAGATCTTCGGGATCCTAAAATGGGGTACGTTAGTACCATATGTTTGACCATATTTTATGGGGATGTTCCCTGAAATTTAGGCCTGAACAATAGGCCTTATATATGGTAGGTACCTCCAATTTAGGTTCCTGACATGGCCGTTGATTTTTGGGTGTTTCCAAGCCAGGAGTCGTTCTGCTACCGCGCCTCGCTCTTCCTGCAACACCGGCAACATCTTCTGCAGCAGCAGCCGAGCCCCAGCAGCAGACCTCACACAACGAATCGTGGCCGGATGGCCATTTCAGCTACCTATATGTAAGGCCTATATGTAAGGCCTATATGTAAGGCCTATATGTAAGGCCTATATGTAAGGGGATACCCCAGAAAATATGGCCAGAAACATGGTACTAACGTACCTCTATTTTAGGGTCCTGAAATTCCCAGCAAGACATGTTACATTGGGAGCTATGACCATGGCAAGTAGACTCCAATTGTTTTTGCGTTTCCGGAAAAGAAGACATCACCTTCAGCACGCCCACCGGATTTTGGATCTTGGTCTGTCACAGATCTTGGTGATCTTGATCTAACTTTCGCAAATGGAGAATGTTTGGGGATTAAACTTCCCCAATTTCAAGCAGCCAGAGGATATCGTTGCATCATGTTGCATCATTCATCTTGTTGAAAGTGATCAGAAAAAATGGCAAGTCCATTCCCATCTTAGATTCCAATATACCAAATGTTGATGATTAAGTAGCATTGTTTGATAAATAAATCCCTACCTGTTGATCAAATCTATAGCGTCAAATCCATTTAAATCCTCATGCTTTTCTGGTTAAATCCGGTAAAAATGGCGGATGTTTCATCCCCGTGTTTCTTTGCTACATAAATTTACCTGGTGATCATTTTCCTGGAAAAAATCATCCTCAACATTCACCAACCTGAAAAATTTGCCCATTCATCTGGGTTTAATAAAAAATAGTTCACTCACCTGAATCTTGCGGCCATGAATGGGGATGATTCCCCTTACCCTCTGGTAAACTGACATAGCTATGGAAAATCACTATTTTTAATGGGTAAATCCACTATAAATTGCCATTTTCAATAGCTATGTTAGTTTACCAGAGGGTACTCACCATGATTTCCAGCGGAGAACAGGGCTCGCTATGAAATTGACCCAGATGATTCTCCTGAAAACCAGAAATCCAGCCATTCCAGCGACGCGACGTGATGCCAATGATTCATCCAGATCTCCCAAAAAAAAAAGCCACATGATCAACCAGATGTAGAAATCCCATTCAAGAAATCCCAAATCGCTGGATGCTGAAAATCCCCCCCATTTTTCATGGTTCAAGTGCCCATTCGGCTGGATGCTTCAAAGGCCCAAAACCGTGAAATGCCCCGGCGAAAGCCCTTGAGCCCCGGGCCAAATGCCACGACCTGGCAATTCTCAAAAAAGCTCTTGGGGTCCGACGGCAGGACGGTCAAAAAGTTGGTGGTTGAATGGGACTTACCCTCTGGTAAACTAACATAGCTATGGAAAATCACTATTTTTAATGGGTAAATCCACTATTTCTATCGCCATTTTCAATAGCTATGTTCGTTTACCAGAGGGTAATATGGGTGTCTGAAAATGAGGTATACCCGGCCTGGTAAACGTTTACATAACGTTTACTGGAAAATCACCATGTTTAATGGGAAAAAACAAAATCACCATGAAATAACCATGAAATAACCATCTTGATAGTGATAATGATGATAAACCATTGCATTTAGAGGTACCCTATTTTAATATAAACCCATATAATCAACCAGCGGATGGTGATTTTATGGGACTTCCTGTCAATCCTGATATTACTTGAATGATGATTCCTGATGGGATTTATATGTATCTTTATTGGTTAACCCCATTCACTACCAGCATCATTGGTTTCCATTTTGGGATTTTTTCCTGTTTTAAATCAATGTTGGTTTCCATGCAATACAGCAGTCTAAATCAGCAGTCAAGTGCTTGTGGACTCGACACAGAGCTTGTGACAGCTGCTAGTGACTGATTGGTGAGTTTTGATGACAACATTACAAGTTGTATGAATGATCTATAGATTCTATAGATTCTATAGATATAGATTTAAATATATTACCAATCTATAGATACTATTTATTAAATCTATATTTAGATACTACCAATCTCATGTTTACCATAGATATAGACCATTTAATATTTAGATATTTACCATTTAATAGATAATATCCAGACTATAGATATTTACCATAGATTGGTGGATATTTAAATCTATATTTACCATAATTCAAATATCCACCAATCTGGACCATCTTTGGCCACACCGATTTTTCTTCGTTTCGGAATCGATTCGCCAAAGCCACAGCGAGACAGGTCACGCTGATCGCTGCATGTTTCCGCGCCTTGGCAGTTCAGCTCGGAGCTTAGGCTTGGGGGTGCCAGTTGGGGGGTGATATTAGCTATTGAAAATGGCCATTTATAGTGGATTTTCCCATGAAAAATGGTGATTTTCCATTTTGGCTGGGATTTTTGAGGGTTGAGTGGAAAAAAAACAGGATTCAATGAGGTTTATATAATGAGATTAGAAGTCGGGTTTTCATTGGCTGGCTAACTTTAAACCGGCCAAACAAAGGATTTAATAATATTCAATGGGCCTTTGTTGGAATAAGAATGTGGATTTATCCAGCAAAAAAAGTGTTCGATTTAAGTCACAGACAAAGGGGTCGACAAAAAATCAGTATGTTCACATTGAACAGTTGGGGGTCGCATGATTACAACATATTACAACATATTACAACCGTTATAACTTCGGATATAACATGATATAACTCATTCGCAAAAATAATTCCTGGAGCTCCAGGTTTCACGTGGGAGATGGTCTGATGAAATCCCCTCATCGCTTCCGAACTGTTTAAGGTGGGAAAAACATAGGAGAACCATAGGAAAATGGTGATTTAACCAGCAACAATGGAGATTTATATAATTATTTTTTTTATGTGGGAAAAGCAATGCCATAAACCACCCATGACTGGGAATGGTAAACATACCACCTATAAAAATGGTGATGACTGGGGAATGGTTTATGACATTGTTTTACCCACATTACTAAATTTGGAAGCTGATTCCTAAGTATGAGTTATAAATCAGTTCCTAACTAGATCACTTGTCAGTTTTATATCAGTTCCTCACTATTGTCAAAGCGACACTATTTCTAATTGGACATACTTGGCAAAGCTTCAAAACCTGGCAAGACTCTACATTCTATAAAGCTGGCTATAAATTGTCCCATTTGAAGTAACCCCTTCCCCACAATTACACCATGTCATATGGGACCCCAAAATAAACAAATCCAATACTAAACCAGAGTTTGCAGGGTAGTATTTTTAATAATAGGAGGTTCTGAGATGGAAGAGATTCTGAGATAATTCCCCCACATAGACTCGCCAAACAAAAAAACAAGAAAAGACCAAGTATGGCTGAAGACATCTGATATTATATCAACCCCACCAAGACAGAAGAGTAAATTCCCATCCAGAAAAAGACAAATTGCTAGCTATAATCTTGGGGATTTAAGTCACCTGTACAATTTATACATACATATACAATTATAATCAATCATATACATACATACTGTTACGTCCATCTATTCTACGGTTTTTCAACGAAGATCTCCAATAACGTTCATCTTCTCAAATAGTGCTAGTGCTAACCTTGATCCTTTGTCATATGGAGGTTTCCTTTAATGGATGTACTTCAAAATGGATGACTTATAAGGGAAAATCCAAAATAAAAATGGATGATAACTAGGGGTCCCTCTATTCTATTTTAACGGACACCTCCATTTTTCGGTATTCAACTGATTTATTTCTCATCGACCAACAATAAAGATATTCTTCCTGGATTGGTTTTCACGGGAAAATCTACAGGAAACCATAGATTTTCCCATTAAATATGCGGTTTTCCTGTAAATTTTCCCTCAAAGCAATCCATTGAGATATGGATCTCGTGGGATTTTCGGGATTTTTTTGGGGCGAAAAAAGGGACCCTTTTTGGACCCCCCGCTATACTGACCGCCAACAACAAGTCCAACGGAGACTTGTCGGGCAGCTGCCAGCCCTGTTTTTGCACGGAAAAAGGGTGTGGAAAAGGCCACCAGCGGCATGGCACTTTCATAGATCTGAAATATGGGGAAAATGATGGGAAAATGATGGTAAAATTGGCACTTTAATAGATTTCAAATAGGGAAAATGATGTTTAAATGATGTTTAAACATTGTCTCACCAATGACTTTAGGGTCAGCTATGTCCAAACCCATCCATTGAAATAGAGGTTCAAGCTGTTGATCATCTAGCTCCTTGGCTCCCAATTTGGCGGTAAATTCCAGCAGCCCTTGGCGATCAGACTGATGATCAACTATGTCTGCCAGATGTTTCATGTAAATGATGTTGGGATGATATATCATCAATGTTATATCAATGCTATATATATATCATGTTATGATATCATATATCATCAATATTATATGTTAATGATATGTCAACATGTATCAACAATCCCCATGTTTTTCAGACAAAAAAAACAAAAACTTCAGGCCTTCAACAGCAGATGCTCCGCTTCCGGCACGCATTTGAAGCTGGGACACTCCTTTTGCGCCTCGAAGACAGGCGCCTTAGATGATCGAAGGTGATGGGTTGATTTGCCAAGAAAGATGGTGATGGGATTTTAGCAGCAAGAAATGGTGAACATGTTGCACTTGACGAACAAATATGAAAACTTGGGATGTTGGCAGGAATCATGAGGATCTTAGTGATGAAAACTTCGGATTTTACCAAATCATTTACCAATAAAGATGGTGAAATGTTGCATTTTAACAACGGAAATTCTGAAACTTTGTCATTTGATCAACAAAAATGCTGACGTCCCACTCCTCAACCAATGAATCACCACCGCTCATCTGAGATATCCTACAAAAACACTAAGATTTCCCCATTTACTCTTTCCAAAAAAAATACCAAGCTGGTTTCCTTGATGTTCCCCTTTCATACCTAACAATACCTAACAATAACCCCCAGTTCACCTACCTTTTACTATACCCACCTGGGCCACAGCAGCCCTCCACCAAGGTGCAAAGTTCTCGCGCCGCGCTTTCCCGGGATAGCGAAAGGTCTGGCGGAGATCTGTGGACTTCACCGTAAAAATTCAGGTTGGAACATTTTTTGCAACGGAGCTCCAAAAAATGGTGATTTAACCACTATAAATGGTGACTATAAATGGTTATTTAATGGTGAACAATGGTGAATAATATCATGGGGACCCTTCATGATCTACCCTCTGGTTATGACTCACATAGCCATGGAAAGATCCACCCATTTTTAATAAGTAAACCATCTATTTCTATGGGCCATTTTTACCATGGCTATGTTAAATAACCAGAGGGTAATTGGAAGTGAACCACTCCAAATGGAGAGTTCATCCAAAAAAAACGGATTTCTCATTGATTTCTGATGGGGCAATTCGCAGGTTGGTGAAAAAAAATATTGGGTCGGGGTTTATTTCCTGGAAAATGTCCACGGTTTGATGGGTTCGCCAATCAACTAAGAAACTTGCGGGGCCCTTCTTGTCATGTCCATGTGGTACCCCACTGGAACTAATGAGCATATAATGAATTATAATGAGCGAGGTTTTTCGGAAGTCAACTAACAGGGATATAATCATGTATAGTCATATAAGCAAATATAGCGATCACCCTCAAAAAAACAAGCAGATCAAACCACAACTTGGGCTTGGAATCAACAACTTGGAGCGGATCAAAACGCCAGTCTCTCGAGTTTCATGAAAGCTACAAATCATCACAACATCCCGTTATGAAGGGCCCCTACTGGATATCTGAATGTGTATATATATATTCAATATGGGCTTGAGAAAATCGGATTTCCAAAATTTGATGATATAATTTTGGTTGCAAAAAGGGACAGTAGAGAGATCTTTTGTCAAAGCGTTCTCATGGGGTTACAATTCCCATCTCGGTCGAAGCGGTGAACAGTTTGTTTCATCCCACTATGATTGATCCCACTTTCGCTGGGTCTTCTCTTGCCATAGCAACAACAAAACTATTGGCCTTCCCAACGAAATTGAACTCTAAACAATCAACTATGAATAACATGTACTATAATTGACTACGGTATTTAAATGTTGATATTTCTACAACCAAAGTGCCCAAAATAGACATCTCCACGCTTCACCACCTTCCCAAGGCGTTCATCTTAGGGGAAGCACTGGACCTGTTCATCCAGCGTCATTGAGCTTCGCAGCACAGCCTCACCCAAGCAGGGACCCACCTGCGAGGGCAGCTTGGGCAGCTGACACTTTTTGGGGAAATGCCGTGGAATCGAAGCATTCTGGTGACGGCAAACCCGATGACGATGATGATGATGATGATGATGATGTGGATGTGGAAGTGGATGTGGTAAACCCAATGATATCATCTAAGCACCCATTTAATTTCATCATTGCCGTGATGATGATAATTATTGAATTAATGTGGTAAACCCAATGCCATAAACTTACCATTTGGGGATGGTTGGTAATGTTTATAGCACCACTATTACATTATGACTATGCTGGTTTTAGATACTATGATCATGAGTGTGGTTTCAATAATCTATCCCAATAGTGATAGTATGATTATTTTGAAGTTTTGAAGTTTTTTATAGTGAAATGATTATCTATCGATATAAGTTATATTATAAGAATGGATTCTAGCAATATCATCTGAGCATCAGGATGATGATTTTTCATGCAGCTTCCAGTGTCAACACAACTGCAACCGCAAGCTGTGACGCACTCTCAACAAGCCGCATCCTAGCAGCCCTAGCAGCCCTAGCATCCCGTCCCGCAGACTTTGTGATCCGTTCCCGGAGGCCATTTTAAGGGCCGGCCCTATGTACTGTAAAAAGGAGTGATAAATATATATATATATATATGATTCTAGGAATGGTTATCTATCCTTTATGATTGAGATGATATGATATATGATATACAGTAATTTATATCCATTATTATAGTTGATAATGTTTTAATGAAACCATGATTATAATGCATAGTAGTTGATTCTTATAGTTGGTATGACAGTTCTATATAGTTCTCATTATCATACCATTGTCGTTGGGATTATGTGGGCCACGGTCAAGACATGGTATATGGGGTATGGTCATCCATCACACGATGGGAATCCTTACAATGGGTATACAAATCCCTACTAACAGACTGACAACCACCCCCTTTCATGGGAAGACAAGCCACGTTTAGACCATGGCACACATGGAAATGTACAAGTCGTAGCAACAACTGCAACCGTTATCCCAAACAAGATATTACATAATTAATTATATCATATTATATATATATATATATCTACTATCAATAGATATTCAGAAACATTCTGGAATTTTCACCAAACCAACCAGCAATTTTCAAACTCCAAAAAACATCCATCTTTCATCATCTATCTGGGTAAATGAAATCATATTTCACTCACCTGAATCTTAAGGCCATGAATGGGGATCATTTCCCCTACTATATCATTGCCCAGATCTATATCACCCATGATTTCTACTGGGTTTTAATGGAATTTAATGGTGATTTAATGGGATTTAACCACTATAAAATGATGATTTCTATAGGGAAACCATCGGTTTTTTCCAACCGCCCCCGCCCGGCGGCACCAGGAACTCGTAGACCCCGCCCTCTAAGAGAAAGAAGTGGCTGCTGCCATCGCCCTGGATCGACTTGCCGGGAGTGGCCAGGAAGGAACGTCAACGTTGAAAGATGTGGAACCACTATAAAAAGTGGTGATTTCATGGGATTTAATGTGATTTAATGAAAATTTAATGGGATTTAATGTGATTTAATGGTGATTTAATGGGATTTAATGAAAATTTAATGGGATTTAATGAAAATTTAATGGGATTTAATGTGATTTAATGGTGATTTAATGGGATTTAATGGGATTTAATGGTGATTTAATGGGATTTAATGGGATTTAATGAAAATTTAATGGGATTTAATGTGATTTAATGAAAATTTAATGGGATTTAATGTGATTTAATGGTGATTTAATGGGATTTAATGGGATTTAATGAAAATTTAATGGGATTTAATGGGATTTAATGAAAATTTAATGGGATTTAGTGTGATTTAATGGTGATTTAATGGGATTTAATGGGATTTAATGGTGATTTAATGGGATTTAATGGGATTTAATGAAAATTTAATGGGATTTAATGGGATTTAATGAAAATTTAATGGGATTTAATGTGATTTAATGGTGATTTAATGGGATTTAATGGGATTGAATGGTGATTTAATGGTGATTTAATGGGATTTAACCACTATTTTGATGGTGATTTGATGGTGAAAAACACCATCTGGTTATGACTAACAGTTCGCCATGGAAAATCCCAACCATAAATGGAGGTTTCTAGCTGGGAAAATCATCTATTTCTATGGGCCATGGCTTCCATGGCGAACTGTTAGTCATAACCAGAAAATAAAGGAAAGATGTGGTTAGTGGAACGATGTGGAAAACCGAAAAATCGGGGGCTTTACCCCAAAATCATCTGGTTTACCACATCTTGTTTTGAGGTTTCCGGGAGAGTTCACTGGGGAAAATGTGGATCGAGTTGGGATCTAGGAATATGACGGGAAGATTCACCAAACTTGGGGATATCATGGGGATCTAATATTTCAGTGAGCCAACTCATGTACGGGAATATCATGGGGACCTTTCATGATCTACCATCTGGTTATGAAAAATAGCCATGGAAAATCACCATGATATTAATAGGTAAAACCATCTATATAATTATGTGCCATTTTCCATGGCTATGTTAAATAACCAGAGGGCAATTTCCCTAGAAATGCCCGCTATTTTGGAGAGTTGCCTCAATCCTAGCCATCATTCCACTGACATCGTGAGCCAATCGGAGCTCTTTTCGTCGCCCGACGAGCAGTTGCACCGGCAGGAAGGTCCCTGAATCTTCGCGATAATTCAGTTCGATATGGTGAAAAATCCATCCAGTCCCCAAAACTACTACGAAACAATTTGTGTGTGTGTGCCATCCAGTCATATAGGTAAATGATGGTAAATGAACTAATTTCTGTGAAAATGCAATGAATCCTGTGGCATCTTGGGGTAAATGTAGCTCAATATACAGGTATTTGGAAGTGAAGCAATTCATCAAATATTGCTGTTTGGGGGCTTTAGAAAGATATCAGAGGTCTCTGGTCCTGGGATGATCTTTTTTCATGCTTTCCACGTTATTGGAATCCAATCAAATCTTGATTGAAAGGAGTTGAAAGGAAGAACTGAAAAAAAAAATCCAAGATGCAGCTGAAGTAAGGCTTTGACTAACAATGAAGACTGAACTAGGATGACTGCATGCAGCAAGCTCATGAAGGCTATAGAACTCAGATGTAGCACTACTTGGTGGTGTCGACCCCCCTGGAAATACATGTTCTGTTTATCATTTCAATCATCATCCCAAACTATTGGTTTTGCTATTTAATAACTTGAATTCCGAATTCTGATTCATGTTCTTACTTTTTTACTCCAAACCAATCCCTAATCCTTCTTTTCCTTCCTCTCATCCAATTCATAGAAAGTGTAAATTAAAGTAGCCTCCAGTACAGTAAACATAGACATTGCCATATATCCACCATCATTTGAAACGATTTCAAGGGAAACAGCCAACCATTCCAGCCCGACAGCCGGCGCCTGATAGGCCTCAAGTGCTTGGGAGACGAAGCAGCAAAATGTGATCAGTTGGTTGATTCTCGAGTTGATATGGGGGGTTCCTCAAATGGGGATACCCCGAGTTCTCATCCACGTTATTTTCGGAGTTTCCATGAAATAAACCATCCATTTTTGGGGTGCCATTTCAGGAAACCACCATATCTCATCATTTCTTGTATTTAGAGTTATCAAATAAATATATATATATAGAACAGATTGTGTTTGATTCTATCAGTTGATAATCATGATTTGCTGTGTAAGTTGATTGCATACAATAGTGTCAACAATGGATGTGGAAAACGATTCATATAAACTGCTAATTGATACAACTACCCTCTGGTAAACTAACATAACTATGGAAAATCGCTATGTTTTATGGGTAAATAAACTATAAATAGCCATTTTCAATAGCTATGTTAGTTTACCAGAGGGTAATAAGAATGAGGGGAAGTATAGAATCCCACCAGCAACAAATCGATAGGGATCCACACAGAAGACACCCTTGTGAAATTCAGCATGTTGGATGCGTCGGTTTATCTAGAGGTAAACCGTAGTTCTTGATGGTTTAAACATGTTCGCCCCAACCCAGACGTTGCTCCACACTTACAATTGTCATGATCATCATCATCATCATCATCATCATCGTGGTCATCATCGCATTAAAGTTCGCCACCCTCTCTGAACAATATGTTGACTGGGGTAATAACATCAACTTTATCTCCATGAGGGGTCAAAATTCGCCACCCCCTACGAACAGCATGTTGATTGGGGTAATAACATCAACTTTATCTTCATAAGGGATCAAAAATCACCACCCCCTATTAACAAGATGTTGCTTGGGGTAATAACATCAACTTTATCTTCATCAGGGTCAAAATTCGCCACCCCCTATGAGCAACATGTTGATTGGGGTAATAACATCAATTGTATCTTCATAAGGGATCAAAATTTGCCACCCCCTATGAACAATATGTTGAGTGGGGTAGTAACATCAACTTCATCTTCATCAGGGATTCAAATTCGCCACCCCCTATGAACAATATGTTGACTGGGGTAATAGCAGTAACTTTATCTTCATATCCACCTGAAGTCAGACGCGGCGCAACGTCAGGGTTGCGCCTCGTACATGTTTAAACCATAGTAAACCCCCATTTTTTCATGGATATGTCCTATGGTTTCCCCAAGTTTCATCGATGTTTTCTGGGGTAAAACCAGCTGTTTTCAGCTCCGTTTCTCCCTGGGCATCCTGGGCATCCTGGGCAGCCCTCACGGCCAAATCCTTCAGCTGCACGGTGAGCTGCACATCCTTCGTTTTTCCGGCCTCGATCTTCACCTGGATCCAGAAATGCTGGGATCATTTAGGGAAAAATATGGGTATGGATCAATACCTATTAATACCATTTTTAGTGGGATGAACATCCATAAATCCCAGCTATTTTGATGTGAACTACAGGGGTACAAGGTTTTGACACACTGCCGTATGGGAAAAGTAGGATTATTTAGGGAAATTTGTTGGGAAAATTAGAGAAAATTAGGGCTTATGAACATGGAAAATGATGGGAACATGATGATCAATTAGGGAAAGCCATCAATAAATAGGGAAACCCAGCTAGAAACTGAAATCCAGCAGATATCTAGGGAAACTCTCATGGATTTCCATATAGCTTCTTAGTGCAATCTTCTTAGAGTCATGGCAAGATCCAAGTGCGAACGGTTCCTAGCCTTCTTGAACGCCACCAACATAATGGGGAGCCGCCTCTTTCGGCAGTCCTGCCCCCGGAGCAAAAATAAAAATGGTACAACAGGGAAATATCGCATTAGTAGGGATACTAGATGTTTCATTGAATGGTGTTATCATTATCTGGGAATATATACATATATTAATATATATCATTCAATTATTATTATTACTATTATTATTACTATTATTAATCATTATTAATCATGATTAATCATTATTACTATCATTATTATTACTATTATTATCATTTAATCAATTATAATTATACTATATATATATAATACTAGCTGGAATATGTCCCCTATATAAAAAAATGGTTAACACAGAATTTCTATCAACTTCTATCAGGGCGTTTTTGTTCACCTCGCCAGAAAAGGAACTAAGTCACAGAGGATCATCGGCCGGTTGATTTCGCATTCATCGGCTATTCCCATTGTCACGTTTACCCTCTGGTAAACTAACATAGCTATTGCAAATGGCCTTTTATAGTGAGTTTTCCCATTGAAAATGGTGATTTTCCATAGTTATGTTAGTTTACCAGAGGGTAACCTTTGAATGATAAAAGGTTTCAGGACCTGGGATTTTTCGAGTCGCCACCTGGATATCCTTTTCCCTATGAATCCAGCCGTACCTGAAGTGACCATCTTTCGGACATCAAAGACGCTGCAAACAAAAACGGAGATCGGCTGTTCTGCAGCAAGGGCAGACGAGTGCGGCCGGTTTTGGACGTGGGAACCAGTGGGAACCACGCTGGAAACTGACCTCGTCCCAAGGAGGTCCAGCTGATTCAATGCGGCCCTCTGATTCTTCAGCAAAGCAACCACGTTAACGTTAACTCACCGCAAGAGCCTGGGCATATCATCAGTTAAAGAAAAGGAGCCATCGAGCTGTCTGAATGTTTGTCTGAAGAGGCCATGAAGAAAAACACAAAGCCACCAACCTTCCAAATCTTGACCAAATGCCTCAGAATGCGAATCTGAATCTGAAACCAAAGTTCAAAGCTGATAGATCCAGGCTTCTCCAAATCACTTCAAAAGAAAACATCTCAAACAGCTTACCCACATGTATTTGTTTCAATTAGGCAATTTGTTCGGCAAAGCTTGAAATCTCTGACATGTTCCGGTACCACTTTATTTACCGCGATAGATTAAAAGCGGTGTTTGTGGTCGTCCAATGGCTACATTATGTACGTACAGTATATTATATATAGAAAAATACGTATATCTCTTTAATAAACCCATATTTTCCTAGTTAAAAATCACATGTATAGATGATTTCCCCATTGTATCCCGTCATATTCCCACATGGTTCCCAATAAATACACCCCATCAGTCACACCAAGACCCTGCGACGCACCAAGACTCCTTGCATGTGGCATAAACCTGAACTGTCTCCAAACCAGCCTGGTGAACGCCGCCATACAATCGACCCAGGTCAGACGTATAAATATAGTGCATATACATATATTAAAGGTGTAGAATATATGATACCTATACGAAACATATGATATGATACGTATATGTTAATATGATACACATATTATATATATATACATGTATATATATATATGTATAGAATTGTATAGATATGAGGTGTATACACATAAATGCTATGTATACAGCAGAAATGGGATCACTGTATTGCCAGGTCCCATGCTTCGATACATCGATGAAGCAACCCTGTTATTTTGGTTTCTGCTGACCTATTCAACTGCAGAAAAGAAAAAAAATAACCACAGCTATTTGCAGTTATATACCAACAGAAACCTATCAACTGCAGGCCCCACTTTGTATGTTCCGTTCAAACATCTCCTTTAAAGTTCCATGGAGTCCAAGGTTTTTTTCATGGCAAAATCCGTAAATCCCCAAAAACATTCCTAACAAAAACACATTTGGTGGGTCAAAACCTCCAAAAATGTCAATTTTGCTGGGATGAACATCCATAAATCCACGTTTTCGCGCGGGTGAACCCGAGGTACCAGGGTCTTGACCGAGACCCATCCCCAGTTTGGCTCCCCAACTCGCTCACCCTGGTTGGTCACCTCCATGGGGACATCTGGATCTATGAGATTGAGATTGAGGATTATAGATCTATTATCAATAACTGAGAATCACATGTCACCAAGAAATGCCATCACAAAAAATGCGCGAAACCCAAATTCCCTAAGCATGGGAAATCCCGGCTCCTGCAATTCTTGAGAAAAGCAGCCCACTTCAGGTACCGTCATGTGAGGAAAAAATCAAAGGATCCGTGGTTCCCAGGGTGAACGATTTTTGATCCATGGCTGTAGTTTTGTGTCTGATGATCAAATCTAGATATGAGTACTTCTACAATCTGGTGTACATCATATGCAGATCGAAAAGGATCAAAACACCATGTAACATGTATGTATACATACATATATATATATGTATCTCTCCCCTCCTAAACGTTTGACTTTCACTTGAATCGTGTTTGCCCATCAAACCAAAGGCTCAACATACCAGACATGTCTTGAAATCCCGGTATTTTTAATCCAATCGAAGCCATGATTTTGTTCATGGGGTTTTTCTCCGTGAATTCCGATGAAATCCCAGGAGAAGCCCCATTTTTTCATGGCAAACTCCCCATCTCCATGACATCCCCCATGACTTCCGAGTGCGACGCCTGCACCGTCACCTCCACCGTAGACCCAGCAGCAGCGGTGGAGGGCTCGGAATAGCTGTAGCTCGTGTAACTGAGCCCAAAACCTACGGCAGTACCCGGATGGTGTCCCCAATTTTTTTCGCTGGTGGATGGTGATTTTTTCTGTAATTTCACAGGTTTTGACACATCCCCATATGTAGGTATGGATCAATACCTATTAATACCATTTTTAGTGGGTTATTCACATCCATTTACCAGCTATTTTGATGTGAACAGAAGGGTTACAAGGTTTTGACACACTGCCATGTATAGCAATAGGTGGATATGGTTGATAAATGATGCTTGGTTGATTGTTGGATGATTAGTTTGAGGATTAAAGGGGGGTGTTTAACCATGCTAAAGATCCAGTTGTACTACTTGGAGGATCATCCCACAAATCACAACTATCATCCCGCCTGGTTGTCACTCTCCTTTTTGAAAAATTAGAGGGGCCGGTTTGGTCTGCGAACTGATTCTAACCATCCAGTGGGGAAAAAAAACAAAACATCTATGTTCTGGCTGGTGGTTTGAACCCCTCTGAAAAATATTAGTCAGTTGGGTTTATTATTCCCAATATATGGAAAAATATAAAACGTTCCAAACCACCAACCAGATGTCAGTAAATGGTGACAGAACTGAGATATAACTTAGATATTATCGATATATAACTGCAGTCTTATAAGTTATAAGGATTTAATGGGTTTATAGACTGGGTATATGGTGGGATATAATACATGGAGGATCACCCCACTTAGCATTTTTTTTGATAACCCTGGTTAGTCAGTCCCCGATTATCCCATAAATGGCTTATCACTATGGTTGCTAACAAGTTACTATGTAAGTGGGATGATGCTCCAAGCAAGTTCTGTACATGTGCATCATATGTACATAATATCTATGTCACTCAGTCACTCAGATGTATTTTTGTTTGCTTATCTTATACAGAGAGAGAGAGAGAGACTCATATGCATAATACACATACATATCTATAATATATTTTTATAAACATAAATATACACAGATTATCACAGATTGGTATAGTCGCTATATACATTGCATAATGGGTTTGTTATTCTAGGGACGAAGCATTTCCCGTCACAGACCATCCAACTCGTGGCCACTAGCCACCCTGACAGTCCAATGCTCCAAGGGACCAAAAGGATATCGCGGTGCGATGCCATTCTGCCACATGTGTTTAAACCTGGGTGCGGACTGGACTGGGAGCCTATTGGGATCATCAACTTTAAACCTCCGGATGTGTGACTGCGGTATATGTGCAAAAGGTCCTTCGTGGTCCTTCAGTCTTTGAAGAGGTCTATCTATTTGGCAACATCGTCAATTTTGTTGCTGACATCACCAATTCCATCCCTAGTTCTGCTATTCGAATCCGCATCTTTTGTCTAGGTCCCGCTGGATTCTTGGTCCGATCACTTTGTCTAGGTCTTGGTTCGCCAATCTTATCCCATCCATCCCCATGTTTCATTTCTCCAACAGTTGGGACCCAAAAATGCCACTTTCTCCGGAAGGGATGGTGCCCTAGATTCCCCATCATCCCATTGGCAAGAGGTTTCCTGAAATAGTGTGGGCTACCCCTAGTTATCATCCATTTTTTCATTTTTTCATCCACTAGCTGAAAAAAAAAGTGGCTAAGTACCCAAATCATCCAGTTTTTTTTTTCCATTTGGATTTTCCATAGGATTTTCCATGAAAAGAAACCATCCAGCTGTTGAGCCCCAGTTCATCCCCCATCCGCACCCCAGGATGCCCCAACCCGTGGCTGTAGGGATACGTCGGCGTCACGTCCACGGTTTCAAGGGCCCAGGGCCTGGGGGTCCCAGAGAAACCGTTTGTTTAAAAATGTGTGGGCCAATCTTGATTTTTTATTGGTCATATTATATGAATATATATATATATACAGTATATAGTGTATATATATATATATTCCCATGAAATCCCCAGAATATAATTGATGTATATATATATTATATATATATCGGAAAGTTGCCATGAAATTTCAAACACATGTCCTCTGAAAAAAAGGTACTTTATCATAATCTCTAGACGATATTGAGATTGAAAGATATATATATATAGTATGTAAAGGAAATCTATCAAATAAACTATTGAAATATAACAATTTAACTTGCCATAAAGTCGGTTTATACCCCATTGTTGTGATGTTGTTGGACGAAACAAACATGTGGGCAGCCGCCAAGGGGAATTGGAGACCCCGCAACAAAGCAAAAAAGAACGCGCTTGATTTTAATGTAAACGGACCAAGTATGTGGACTTGATGTCCCAATATGTTCCAATCATATCTGGCTCGTGGTTTCAACCCTTTTTGAAAACATTAGTCAGTTGGGATGATTATTCCCTATATATGGGAAAATAAAAAATGTTCCAAACCACCAACCAGATATAGATGCAGCCTGACTGTCTTGACTTCAAATCCTACAAGTCATAGACCAAGCGTTGATCCCGACCAAGTTACTTGTGGCTTCAACTTGGTTGGATTACCCATGGGAAGGTGGTTAAGTAATCCCATCCTAATATCAACCGCCCCCCATTCTATGGCCCAAAATATGTGTAAATATCCTATTAAACTATGGTTACTAGGTGTGTGTTTAATATTGAATCCCTATGAAATACCATTAATTCCCTACTGTTGATGGTTAAATCCCCATAAACATCCTTAAATTCCCATGAAATCTCCATTGATTGGGAAGGGATTCATGTGGAAAAAAATTGCCGAGCTGCGCTGCGCTAATTCCCTTGGGCAAGTAGTCCTGGCGCAAGAGGCGTTCATGCTAATGTTAGTGCTATAAATGGTTGCTCTATTCTTGTATTAACCAGTTCCAACACTAATAAGTGTTATATATATATAAGTATATTATATAATAGTTTGGGATATTAGTTGAGTTCTTGGAAAGACATCACCGTAGCAATTAATGAGCCAATGATAATAGTGTCACTATCAGTGTAACAATTGACATTATTGGTTAATTACACCATAAGTTACCCTCTGGTAAACGTTCACATAACGTTTACTGGAAAATCACCATGCTATTAATGGAAAAACTCACTATTTCTATGGCCATTTTCAATAGCTATGTTAGTCATTGCCATTTTCAATAGCTATTTTGACAAATTACCAGAGGGTATATCAGTCTCTTTTATATGTGGGATATGTCTATCCATCCCCCTGTGATTTGATGGAAAAATCCCTATTCTTTGCAAAAAAAAACTCAAACTGTTTGGCTGGTGGTTGGTATCGCCCTACCCCTCTGAAAAATGATGGAGTTAACGTCAGTTGGGAACATGACATTCCCAACTGAATGGGAAAATTAAAATTCATGTTCCAAACCACCAACCAGATCTCTATGTTTGGTTGCTTGAAATCCAGCCATTGGACGCTAAAACATCCACCGATCCCTGGTGAGAGCCGCCTCCGCCTTCTTGGGCGTCACGCTGGGCATCCGCCCAGAGGGGTTCACCTAGAGGCGAAGGGGCAAGGCGCTGGGACGACGAGCGAAACACAACGGAACGGTTCGGAGTGGTAGGGATGGGTACTGCAGAAAAAATATATAGTAACCCAAAAACAAGGTGGAAAAGTAAGAAATCCTACTAGAATAGTGATAAATTGTTTTTTGCTATCTTTTGGGGGATTACTCTAGATATACATAAGAAAGAGAGATGAATATAGAGACAGAGAATGTGCATCTATGTTTGTAGAATACATAGACATAGTTGTCTCGTGTAAACATCTATATATAATACAGTATATAGACATACAGGACCCCAAAAATGAGCAGATCCACCCCTGGTGATCATCGTTGAGTGGGCTTTCTCTGGCCGCTTACACACCACTTGCTGACCATTTTCCAAGTAGGTGCTTGTGATTTCCAAAGAATAGAAAACCATCCAATCTGTTGCATTCTTTCGTTACTTATCCAATTTTCAACCCACATGGTCCTGGGAAAATCTGCTTGATTCGTCCTATATCCTTTAGATATGTTTACATCGTATGCGACATGCAGCAACATAGCCTACCTACCCTCTGGTAATCAAAGGTGGCACCGGAAAACTCTCAATAGATGGAGGTTTCAATAAGAAAATCATCTCTAAATGGAGAATTTTCCATTGCCACGTTTGAGTACCGGAGGGTAATTTTTATCAAGTCTTGACCTTCTGCGGCATGACTGGTTCTGGGTACCGTAACCGGACCCTTACAGAGAAACATGTTTTTTTCGAAGTGAGAACTGACCTATCGTGTTTGCCCAAAAGTGGTGGATGCCCCAAATTCATGGCTATCTTGCTGCTTAATAGAAAAAACTATGATTAACCAAATTTTGGCAAGTAATATGGGTATGGGTCAAAACCTGTGAAACTATCATATGACTGGGGGAATACACATCCAGCATCATCCAGCTCCAGGGTACCCAGGGTGCCAGGGTTTCATAGCCATATCGCGCCTCTCCACTGAGGATGTTGGCCAGCGCGAGTCCTCCTAACCTTGCGAAATTTGATGGCTGATGTTGGTTTACCAAAGTGAAAGCACAAACGAAAGAATAAAAATAAACATTGTTCGAAATTTGCCATTATTTCAGAATTATTGAAAACGACAATACCATTGAAGTATGAGTATTAAGAGAAAAAACCTGTGAATTTAAAAAACCTGGGATTTCTATTGATGGCCGTGCAACACAGCCCTATAGGTGCCTCGTCGCAGCCATTCGAAATAAAACTGGCATTTCTTAAGAAATTGTAATCCCACATGGGGGTTTCCCTAAATGGGGGATCCCAAAAATGGATGGTTTACAGTGGAAAATCCTATCTTAAATGGATGATTTGGAGGTACCCCCATTTTAGGAAACCTTCACATTTGTTTGACATTTTTTGACTGTGAGACCAGACCTTTTGCTGGGAAAGGGGTTGTTTGCGATAAATATTGGGTCTTGTTTGGCTATTGTTTGATCTAAGACCAAATAGGTATGGATCAATACCTATTAATACCATTTTTAGGGGGATGAACATCCATTTACCAGCTATTTTGATGTTCACCAGGGGTACAAGGTTTTGACACACTGCCAAATATATCGAATATGTTAGAATAAGAAAAGTGGAATCATTCTCCCCCGCCTGGCATTGAGATATCGGGTGGGGTCTGGTCGTGAAAGAAAAGGCGAGGTGAATTCATACGTTCGCATTGGTTACATTGCCCGTTTTTTCATTGCTCAACATCCCAGTCTTTAGCTCTTGAATGAAGCCTTTCACAGAAATTGTTGCAAATCAAAACCCAGGAATTCCCTTTCGTTGGCATCGTGGATATTATTTATCCCACCAGTCCCACCAAAACATATTGTGTAAGACCATAATTCGTTGCCCCGTGCGAGTCACCACACTTCACTTAAACCAGAATTCTTCGCATTCTTCACCATTTCCCTTAATCATTGGATTGGTTTAACGGAAAATTTACAGGAAACCCCTGTATTTAACGGTAGAAACCATGGTTTCCTGTAGATTTTCCCTTAAACCAATCCAATGACTTCAGTGATGATTCCCGCACTAACCGCCAGGAAACGGTCCGGGATAGCCCATCCACAGAATGGCCTGGACCTGGACGTGGCACTGGGCACAGGTTGCAGGTTTCCTTTTTAGGTCACCATCCGAAGCTAGTGAATTGTGATACCCTCTGGTAAACTAACATAGCTATTGAAAATCACCATCTTTAATAGGTAAATCAACTATAAATGGGCAATTTTCCATAGATATAATATTAAATTACCAGAGGGTAAATTATGGAAAATGATGGAAAATTGTTTTTAGGTCACCAAATGCTGAGCATCACCAGTTTCTGAATTCAAAAAAAAATAAAGGGAGAGCCACTGAACTGCAATTTTACAAGAGGAAGGGAGAGTTGAACAAGTAAATCATGTAATAATCACGGTCGATTGCGTATACTCCCGTCGTCACCGTCCATCATTCCTCGGTTGTGGCGAATTGAGGAATCGTTCCTCGGTTTTTCATCGATCAACCACTCAGAAAGTCAGACATTTATGGTACCCTCTGGTAATTTAACATAGCTATGGAAAATCACATTTCTTAATGGGAAAACTCACTATAAATGGTGATTTTCAATAGCGAACTGTTAGTCATTACCAGAGGGTAGATTGGCCTCCCATTGCCATTCACAAATGACTTTGCCATTACCCAAATACTGACATCTTTGTTGGTCATAGGAGTCCCAAATATCCGGTTGAAATGCGGGTGAAATCCCGGGCTTACTTTTCCATGTGCGGTTGAAACTCAATGGTGTTTTTCATGCACCACGTTTGCTGGCTTTTTCATCCCAGTTTTCATGGAAAAAATCCAAATGTTTGAGAGTTAAATCATGTCAAATCCCAATTTTGGAAGTGAAATCCTCATTTTTTCACTAGTGAAATCCTCATTCAGAAATCAGTCCCATCTCTTGCCGCCCAGGCCCAGGTTGAGCCGCCTCATTTACAAAGTTCTCCACGATGATTGAAGCTCCTTCGGTACCAACCCGGGATCCTCCAAATGGATGGTTTATTTCATGGAAAATCCATCAAGAAATGATGATTTCGGGGTACCCCCATTTTAGGAAACCTCTTATGGATGATTCCTGAAATGGTGGTATATACCTAAAAATCATCCATTTTAATAGGATTTTCCATGAAATAAACCAACCATTTGGGGCTACCCCCATTTCGGGAACCCCCCATTCTTCCATCGAAGGGATTCTCCTGGACCCATCGGAAAAAATGATTCGTTCTCCCTGATGTCCACGACATTTCCCAACTGTATAGACCCACAAATACAAGATCAGTAAAAAACAGAATATATATATATAATGTTCGCAAGGCAAAAATAAATCACCCGGATTTTGGCAGTTTATACAACCCATTTACGGTAAAATTGGGGGTGGTATCCTATTTCTTTACTCACATCATCACATCATATGTATATATATATGTATATATATAACATTATATAACTCTAGAAGACTACCATCTATAGACCATTGAAAATGATGATTCCCCATGAAACTTACCATGTTTGGTTGCCATTCCCCCTAGTTGATGCTTCCCCAGTATTCTCCTTGATTATTCTCAGCGATGATTTTCCATATAATTAACCGGAAATTATCATATCTTTATGGGTTACAAATCTTACTAATTTGCTTCATGAGGAAAAATCAATAAATCTCAATTTCATTGGTCTTTGAATCAGCTATCATAAAACCCCATAAACTACTGTGTTAGATTAGTTTCTAGCCATCCAGTTGATTGACCTAGCAATGGTTATGTAATCTACAATATATAACTATAGTTATTGCCATACCAAAGTTGTAAATATGTTAATGAAATTATAGCTGCTTGGTGGTATACCTACCCCTCTGAAAAATATGACTTAGTCAGTTGGGAGTATGACATTCCCAATGGAAAAATCATCCCAGATGTTCCAAACCACCAAACCAACAACCAGCTAACATTTGATGCCAACCTATGATTTAGGTGAACCAATGTTGGACATTAATGATGTTTATTCCATCCAAATGATGGTTTTCAAGGATAAAATTATAGGTTATGTCAATAGAAACAATATAAATTGTCTAGTGTTAATAAATTGTGAATCCTCTATTGACAATAAAAAATGTGATTTAAAAAAAAAAAATGTCAATAGAGGATCGCCATTTTTTGACATCACCTCTATGGTTGGCTCATCTCCTGAAGTGATGGCCACGACTACCTTTGAGCTCAGTTTGGAGGCCTGGCGTGGGGAAAAATGCTGGACATCCTGGTAAAATCTGGCAGCAAACGGTGGAAAAACATAGGAAAATGCTGAGAAAAGTTAGATGCAAAGATCGTGATTCACGTGGAAAATGATTTCGGAAATGCTGGACACTTTTGAAAAAATATGATGAGAGAAATGATGGCAGAAATCCTAATCGTTTCGTCTTTTTGGGGCAAATCCACCTAAATATCTTCCCATGTTCAGACACACCCAGACCTCAAATGGTCGGTTCTGTGTACATATATTATATATACATCCCATAAAAGCAGTTTCCTAGTTGACTCCCACTGAACCTCTTCTTCATTTTTTGGGGTTACTATAAACTATAACCCATCCTTTATCAGTTATAGTTATATCACTTACATAACCATATTCAGTGACTACAATCATCAACCACTGGAAGTTTTGAACATTGATGATTACATAAATTATCATAAATTACATCATCATACATCCCCACTCAGAGTGGTTTTTCAAAAACGTGCCATGATATCCCAAGAATAATATCACCAATCAACGGGGGCCGCACCTGCTTAATCAGCTCCTCCTCCTGTGGGTGCCTCAGTAGTTCACTGGGAAACATGGTGATTTTTTCCATGTCGTGTATACATTTTTAAATGGGACATCTTACAACATCTTAGTCTTTCTAGTGGAATATATAGAATGGTGCATCATCATCATGATTATTATCATCATCATCATCATCAATCATATGTTATATAATCAATAGTCCATACAATTTGAGATATCATGGGATATAGTTGGGTATCTAATCAATGGTACCAGTAGGATCCAGTAGGGGGATCCTAAGGTGTGTCTGAAAATGGGGGAGACCTCGGAGACCTCTCACCATTACTTTGGTCCCTTGTACATGGAGCTTTCCGTAAATGGGGCTACCCTAATAACTCGTCTATAGATGGACGATTTGTTGGGGTACCATTTTAAGAAACCTCCACATGTACACTGCATCAACGTCCAAGTGTGTTCTGTGTTCTTTTCGTCCCTCCATTAGTTGGTCATTGATGGTCATTGTCTGTTGGAAGTACTGGATTTTTTTCCAGCTGGTAGGCGGCTGAGACCTGCACCTTTCGACGTTTCGGGTCTGTAAAACCAAAGATCCAGGTGAAAACCCTGCATGAATCCCGGGAATTTCACCAACGGTGCATCTTTGGTGATTTTACCTATTCCAATATTAGGGTTGATTGGATTGACCAAATGTTGAACAAAAGTTGGTGAATTTAGTGATGAAGTTTGGTGAGTTTATCCTGTTCAATTCTGTCCATTTGACCCAACATGTTTCCGCGGCTTCGCTTCGGCTCCGGCTTCGCTTCGGCTCCGCTATGACGAAATTCTGTCGTGAAGCTATGACTGGTTGGTGGATTGAAAATGTGTTGCAGGCCGAAAAATATGGTTGATCACTATAGTTCTCGCTATTATATACTATGAATTATATATATAAATATATGATATCATATCAAATAAATATATGGGGTGGTTCTTGAAATGGGGGATACTTCATGGTCATCCCGTGCCATGGATGACCCACCAAATGACGACCAGTTTTTGGGGTGTTTGTAACCTGCTCTTCACGTTCTTCTTGACCTCAAACCAAGAACACCACACCAAGTGGTTTCCCACTAATACCCAGCATTTCGGGAATTTCAGACCTCCCGTGTTTTGTTGACGTCCCAGCGTGAGCACACTTTATAACCACCACCATCTCCGCCGGGTGGCAGGGTCAAGTACATGCGGTCGCCACCAGTTTGAGGAGGAATGAACCTGGCATGGTGAGCCAATGCAGCCAGGAAAAGGGGAGACTACCCTTGGAAAAATGGGGCCTTTCTCATGGTGAATCTTGGATACCCAAAACAAAACTCATGTTGAGCTGGTTGGGACTAATTTTATCTAATTTTACCATTGATAACAAAAGTTCACAAACCATTGATAGTTGTTTTGGTTGGGAAAGTACCTAAAGTATCTAAGCAAGGTTGACCCACTCGGGAACCTGTGGAAAACGAAGAAAAAAAAACATTGGAGTTGGGTCATTGATCTGTGGCGCTAGACGGTGCATCTGCTTGATCCATTTTAGGGGTACCCTCTGATAATGACGTTTACACTTTGCGAACTGGAAAATGGCCCAGTCGAAATAGTGGAATTACCCATTAATAGCATGGTGGATCTTTCCAGTTCGCTATGTAAACGTTTACCAGAGGCTACATAGTTTGAGCCTATCCGATATGTCGGTACGGGTGGAGAATCAACAACATGCGACTCTCGCAAACAGAGTTTCAGCCAATTCCGAAGGATCCTCCAACTGATGCCAAGCCACTCACCCTCAAATGTGAAGTTCAAGCCCACATCAATGACCACCAAATCGCAACTTTTGACAAAGGCGGCCTCGGAGAAATTCGGAGAACCCCTCGCAGTTGGTCTTTCCTGGATCTAATGTAACAGGTTGCTCTGGAAAATCACCATTTCTCCTCGGAAAAAAAATATCTACAGTAATACAAATACTTAAATAACATACCCAGTATATCCCCATTCATAGTTGAAATTCCCATCATAAACCGATATTTTTAACCCATAGAATCCATGAAAAAATCCCATGATTTCCCAATCCAGGCTGCTACGTCCGGAGACGAGAGATCGTTGTTAATCATGATCACCTCTGCATCTGAGTACCTCCCATCCATTGCGGCTTGTGGGGTTGCGGGTTGAGGGGGGAGGGTCCTCGGATTTAACACCACGAGAGTTTTGAAAAAAAACAATATTAATTTAAGTTTATATAGAAATCGGTAATCCTCAGTTTGGCCCAGATTTAAGTTGTGGTGGTAATTAATTGGGATAGAAAGGGAATTACGGATATATCTCATTCGGCTTATTTCATGGATGATATAGTCAACCACAAGCGGAGGCTCCCCGGGTCGCTACCCAAGGAAAATGGGGCACCACCCTAAATCAATAATTGTACTCATTTTCATTTGTACTGGTGGATTGAAATTGTACTCATCAATCATTCAATCCACCAATCTTCATTTGTACTCAATGTTTTGACTGAAATTGACTAATTGGTGGTTTCAACCCCCTCGAAAAATATGAGTTCGTCAGATTGGATCATCATCCCAACTATTGGGGAAAATAATCCAGCCATGTTCCAAACCACCAACCAGTTGAAGATTGGTGGCCTCTGATAGTCCATTATGGCAATGGAAAAAACAAAAAAATACTGGATATGGCCATAGTTGATGATGGAGTAAGTAAAATTACTGATAGAAAAATCTTTTGGAGATAGTTTAAGCAAAATGATTTATCTATCAGTTCTATTTACAGTAATGTGGTTAAAACAATAATAAACCATCTCCAAAAATCACCATTTTTATGGGTGGTATAAACCATCAAACATGTGTGATGATCAGGTTCCAGCCAGCCCAGCCGTGAAAAATGACCAGCGGGTTTGGTCAACACCCCCCGTTCTGCGGAAATCACCAGTGAAATATCCACTATCACCACGGGATATCTGGAAAATGTCCACAGTTCCCTGAGTTGTATCTTCAATGAATGGATAAATAGAGACCAGTTATATAACTGTTATCGGTTTATTATGGGTTTATTATGGGTTTATTGATGTTTATTGACCACATGTGATTCCTGGGATGCACATCCAAGAATTTGGAATCCACTTCGAATGGAGGATGATATGTGACCACTCTGAGGCTTCTCAGAGCCCAAATCCTGACACTCGGATCCAAATAGACCTGGATGTTTACCATCCATTGATGTCAGAATGTCCTTTTTTAAGGATCTTTTCTCAACATCTCAATGGCAAGCTCCTGAAGGTCCTGTTCGGCCTGCATCCCAAAGAATCAACGTGGGGACCGCCTCCAACAAGCTCGATGCATGCAGCCCTTGACCTCCGGCTTCACATGCGTCGACCGCCAGGGTGTAGCTGATGACGTCTGGTTGAAGCTCTGCCTCGATGGTGTTGAACAGCAGTAAGGCATACTGCCATTGACCAGCCTTTTCCTTGGTATGGACTGATACCCTATTCATGTGAAGGGCAAATGGTAAAGGACTGATACCCTATTCCTTGGTGGACTCGTACCTTTTTTAGTATTAAGAGTTGTTCATGTGAAGTGGGACAACTATGGTAAATCGTTCACCCCAATTCATCTAAAAAACGGCGAAAAATCGAGACGTCTATGGCTACAATCCAGCTTCACATGCACTCATGGTGGCATTGAAGGCTATGACGCTTGCAGCAATGTTTGCCTCCGGAAGCGAAAAAAAGAGACTCAGCGCCTGTTGCCATTGACTGCCCCTCTCACATGCCGTGATGGCAGCACTGTAGCTGATGACATTCGGACAGATTCGTGACTGTGGCATTGCTTCGAATATGGCCAACGTGTGGTGATCCTGGCCACCCCTCTCACAAGCGCTGATGGCAGCACTACAGCTAATGACATTCGGACTGACTCGTGCCTCGCACATTTTGCCAAAGAAGGTCAGTGCCTGTTGCCATTGACCGCACTTCTCACATGCACTGATTGTTGCGTTGTAGCTAATGACATCTGGAGATATCTTCGCACGAAGCAGTTCCTGAAAGAAATCCAATGCCTGCTGCCATTGACCCCCTTTTTCACAGGTACTGATAGCTGCACTGTAGCTGATGACATTTCGATTGACTTTCTCTTCACCCATCGCACCAAACAAGACCAAGATTTGCAACCATTGACTGCCATTTTCACAAGCACTGATGGCAGCGTTGTAGCTAATGACATTCGGACGAATTCTCGCCTTCGGCATAGCCTCGAAAATTCTCAATGCCTGTGGCCCTTGACCTCCGTTGCCAAGCGCGCTGATGGTCGCACTGTGGCTGATGACGTCGGGGTTCATTTCAGCCTTGGGCATGATCTGAAAACTGTGGATTTACCCAAAAAATTACCCTCTGGTAAACGTTTACATAGCTATGGAAAATCACCATTATTAATGGGTAAATCAACTATAAATGGCCATTTCCAATAGCTACGTTAAATTACCAGAGGGTACAATTTAAATGGGAAAATGAAGGAAAATGAGGCCTAAAAACAATGGATTTGGGGGTACCTGATTGGACGATCCCACCTCAGGCATGATCTGAAACAGAAGCAATGCCTGCTGCCATTGACCACCCTTCTCACACGCACTGATGGCTGCATTGTAGCTAATGACATTGGGATTCATTGTTGCCTCGGGCAATTCCTGGAACAAGGTCAGTGCTCGTTGCCATTGACCCCCCCTTCTCGCATGCACTGATTGTCGCGTTGTAGCTAATGATATCATGACGTATACCTCCCTCCAGCATGTCTTGAAAAAGTGTCAGTGCTTGCTGCCATTGACCCCCTTTTTCACATGCGCTAATTGCTGTGCTGTAGCTGAAAATGTTCGGGCGAAGCCCACTGGCTGTTTGCATTCTGTCCAGGAGTAGACAGGCATCTCGCCACTGCGTGGCTCTTCCGAGTTGGGCGATCGCAATGGTCTGCTGGCTCATCATGGCCAATCAGTGGTGGTATCTTGAGCTCAAACGGCGAAATGTCGGGGGTTAGGACCTGGGCTGCCGGGTCATGTTGCGTCTAACCTGTCACTGTGGAAATCCTGGTGTTGCAACTGAACAATCTTTTCACGTTGCATGCCTGCGTGCAACGTATGAAAAACAGCACCTCAGATGTTTGAACAGCAACACTTTTAGATTTGAAATCGTCCAAAAAGGGGTCGTTATGGGTTAAATTTCAGTACCCAAATCTTAATACATCTTAATTTCCTCAAATCCACCAGTCCTTTGCTTCCAGGGCAGATCTCAACAAATCAAAACACAAGCAGCTCCGTAGGGCACTTCTCCTTCAAACCCTCCAGCACATTCACCATCCTCTGTGAGCGCAGCTTGGATCGTTTTTTGGATTTGAGGTCAACACAGATCCAGTTGTGCTCATTGGTCGACACCAAAAATGAGGGAGTGGAATTGTCTCCATTTCAACCTAGAGAATTATCCAGAATTCTCAACACCTACTTGAGCCCTACAAATTCAGGTGTTTTTCTTGTGCCGAAAAAGGATGTTCATCCAACCGCTGTTGTCAGCCTGCCCAAAACAAGCTGCGAATTTCCGCGGTTTTTTGGTTGACCAAACTCTGCCAATCGCGGGAAAAAAATGGGTATGTCACCATCTTGAGGTCCATATCCCATATGGGTTTGTCTGCAAAAGGGTACCCCAATAATCCAACGGTTTAAACCTCATTTTGGCGATTGCGGTGGGCAGCAATCCCAATGTTTCGTGGCTAACTCATCAGTGATGGCAAATTCGCAAATCCCCATACTGTTTATGCATTGCTTATTGGTGACGATAAAATCTGGCTAAATTTGTGTGTGATTCTATACTGGTTGGTGATTTCAACCCCTCTGAAAAATATGAGTTCGTCAGTTGGGATTATTATTCCCAACTGAATGGAAAAATCAAAAATTCATGTTCCAAACCACCAGCCAATATATGATTCTCATGGAAATTGCAGATATTGATTCATATCAATACTAATTTCCTATCAACAATAAAATCCCAAGAAATCCCCATGATTTCCCGATGTTTCCTGGTGAATTTCCCATGTTTCATGGTCAAAAAAACAAAACGTTTCCATGATATTCACTACAAAAATCCCAAGTTTTCACAGAAAAATCACATTCTTTCCAGCAAAATCACAATTTTTCCGCAGTGAATCCCATGTGTTTTCAATGGATTGGTTTAGGGGAAAATTTACAGGAAAACCCCACATTTAATGGTAAAAACTATGGTTTCCTGTAGATTTTCCCTTAAACCAACCCATTTTTTCCACTGAAATCACCATGAAAATCACCATGAAATCACCATGAAATCACCATGAAATCACCCATTTTTCCCGGTGAACTCCACATGTTCAACCGGTGAGTTCTCCTGCCCGAGGGCTTCACGGCGCTGCTGCCGTGGTCGCCCAGCTCCAGCTGCTCAGCGCTGCCCAGCACGGCCAGGCGAGAGACGGAAGCCTATGGGATGAAAGCAATGGGGATTAATTATCAATAGTTAATAGTATTAATAGATATTTATCCCATACTTAATCAATAGTTAATAGTCGGGAATCAATAGTTACTATTATTAATAGTAGGGCATAATAGTGTATATACTATTATTATTAATATAGTGTACTCTGATCAATAGGGTATTACTATAATTATTAATTAAGTATACATAAAAGTAACCAACTATTGATTACTATTGATGGTCAATGTGGATTATTAATAGTACACTATTGATTATTATTAATTATGATAGTGGTAATAGTAAGTAGGAAATGGATTATCTATTATGAAGAGTAGTAGGGAATCAATAGCAATACTAGGTAATCAATAGTAGATTAATAGTAGATTCTGATATTCTGATTAATCAATAGTTAATGTTAATGCTAATGTCTATCAAAAGTTACTATTAATTATTAATTAAGTATACATAAAAGTAACCAACTATTGATTATTATTAATGGTCAATGGGGATTGTTAACAGTACACTATTGATTATTATTAATTATGATAGTGGTAATAGTAAGTAGGAAATGGATTATCTATTATGAAGAGTAGTAGGGAATCAATAGCAATACTAGGTAATCAATAGTAGATTAATTGTAGATTCTGATATTCTGATTAACCAATAGTTAATGTTAATGTTAATGTCTATCAATAGTTACTAGTAATTATTAATTAAGTATACATAAAAGTAACCAACTATTGATTATTATTAATAGTAGGGAATAATAGTGTACTATTAATAATATAGTGTACTATAATCAATAGGGGATTACTATTAGGATTATAATGAGTAGTAGGTAATGGGGATTAATCAATAGTTAATGTTAATGTTAATGTCTATCAATAGTTATATACTATTAATTATTAATTAAATATACATAAAAGTAACCAACTATTGATTATTATTAATGGTCAATGGGGAATATTAATAGCACACTATTGGTTATTGTAAATTATGATAGTGGTAATAGTAAGTAGGAAATGGATTGTCAATTATGAAGAGTAGTAGGGAATCAATAGCAAGACTAGGTAATCAATAGTAGATTAATAGTAGATTATGATATTCTGATTATAATTATGATTATAATGAGGTTATTACTATAGCCATTATGATTAGTAATAGATGGTTAGGTAATAGATGAGTATAATTATTACTAAGCAAGTAGGTAATCAATAGTAGATTATTATGGTTAGTAATAGATGGTAGTGGTAATGGGATAATAATAGTGATGTTTTAGTCTAGTGATATTAGTACTATCATAGTCTAACGATTAATAGTATAATAGTAGGAAATCATTATTATTAATATGATAGTAATAGGATATTAATAGTGATGTTATAGTCTAGTGATATTAGTAGTATCATAGTCTAATGATTAATAGTATACTAGTAGGGCATCATTACTATGAGTCATAATTGTTAATGATAGTATAACTATAGTCCAGTGATATTATTAGTAGTATAAAATATAGTGACATTGTTAGTAATAGTAATAATAGGATAAAGATAGATGATAAAAGTAATAGTATAATAGTGATGCTGTAGTCTAGTGGTATTAGTACTAGTAAAATAGTGATGTTATAGTCTAGTGGCATCAGCACTAGTATAGTCCAATGATTATTATTGAAATTGTGGTAGTAAGAGTATTGATGGTAATATCTAGTTGATTGCTAGATGAGGATATAATATCTATTCATTATAGTAATATCGATATACTAATGGTTAATGATATCATAATAGATGATAGTAGAAATGATAATAGTAATAGATAATAGTAAATGATTAATAGATGATTGTGATTATATAATAATATTGATCATATCAATATATGAATGGTAATCGTTGATATGCCTATTTTAATATCACTAGCATGATGGGATCATTAAATAGTGATAGTGATATTATAATAGGCTATAATAGTGCTATTAATGATGACTAGACTTTAATAGATATTAACAGTGATAGTAGAAAATATAGTGGTATATGGAGATTACTATTGGATGATAATGCTTAAGTGATTATTAACGGTAATATAATAATCATTAATAATCCCGATTAAGCAACGAAAGCAATATTAACAGGGGTATAATGGTGATCATCATTAATGATCATTACTGTTGGGTGATAATGGTTGTCATAATAGTAGGGAATAATAGTGGGTGCAAAAGTGGGAATAATAGGGATTCATAGTAGGGATAATAGTGGTGATAAAGATACTAGTAATGTGATTATAATGGCATATAAAAACAATAGTGGGATAATTAATCCCCATTATCAAAAAATAGTGCGATATATGGTGAGTAATGGGATTCATAGTAATAATAGTGGTATAATAATGGGAATAATAGTGATTCATCCAATATAGTGATAATAGTAATGATGGTACTGAATTATAGTAGTGAATTATTCTCAAGATAAAAAGTATTTAATAGTAGGAATGATAAGGATAATAACGGGATAATCACGGAATATAAAAACAACAAAAATAGTCCAATAACAATTACAACAATATCATAGTGCCTCCTGGGAAAGAATGATCCGAAACCAATGGGATCAATATGGGATAATGATACCGGCTATTGATATACCCATCTCTCTACCAAGAAAACATCATCACCAAGGACATCTGGGACGTAGCAGCTCAAAGTCCATGATTACCATATGGAAAGATCACCATAAATCAATGAGTTCGGATACCCAGTGCCTTTTTTTGGGTGCCCATCCAATGAATCCAGGGATTCTCGGAGGCCCTCGGAGACCCCTCCTGTGTCTTTGGCAGCAGATCCTCATTCTTCAGCAGCACGATCCCCTCCTGCGCGGCTTCCAGGATTAACCTGCGCTGCTCGCCGTGATGCTCAGGATGTCACCAAAACATGGGGAATTTGAAGCAACCAGTGACATGGATGGAATCTATTTGGAATCTAGTTCTACATGACATCTTTCCATCCACTGAGATGGAATCCAATCATGTTTTGGCGGTCTCGTTCTATCTTGCTTCGGGATTTCCCATCCTGTCGTGAAATTTCCTACACTTCGACGTATACTTGGTATGGGTCAAAATTGGATATCAGAAAATAAGTATGCTTTAACTTTAACCATACAAAATCACCAACATTAAAAACTGTGGGTCTGTTTGGTTCTACACAAAAGTTGATCCAGTTTCACGTATAAGTATGTATGATGTGTCAAAACTTTGGTACCCTGATGGATTTGAAAGGAACTGGCAAATGAATATTCATCCACCCAAGTACGGCATTCATTGGTTTTGGCTCAATTCTCATTTCTGGTGTGTCTCGAAATGGAGGATACCCCAAGACCCAATACCCCAAGCAATATGGCTACCTTACCCCCGTATTTTCCATGTTTCCTTGGCATTGTCCATCAAAATCGTCAAATGATCGAGGACTTCACGCCAACAAATTTGCCTCGACTTAGCTTCAAAAGCTTTGGAATCGCTGAATCCCTATAGTTCCCCCCTTGAAATCCCTCTTGATGGTTCAATCCCCATGAAATCCCTCATTTTTTGATGCTGAAACCACCATCTCAGCGCTCCAAATATCTCAGCCACCTGTCGAAGTCGCTGTTGTCCCAGGTGATGCGTTGCGTGTGGTTCCGCATGGCTGCGAGCAAGCCATACCTGGCGCTGTATGGCTATGAGTCAAAAGCCTGGCGCCCGGATGGTACCCTACAGTAGCTGGTTTAGCTGGATGTTGATTCTCCCAGTCATATCAGGGTTTCCTGAAAATGGAGGTACCCCAATAGCTGGATGGTTTATAATGAAACATCCGAAAATAAAATGGATGTTTATTTCATGGAAAAAATATAATGGATGATGGATGGGTACCCCCATGTCAGAAAACCTCCATATGGTAATAATAGGCTTTCGACCTATCCCCATATGTCCATACTCTTACCATTGCTGGCCATGATTATTTCGTTGATATAACCCATCATGAAAACCGATCTATTCACTAGATCAACCATTGTGAACCATTAACCCATGAAAAAGATTGCAAAAACATCTCATTACCCTCCAGTAAATTCACGTAGACCCTGGCATGACTTGGGGGTTGGAAGATGAGTTTCCACTAAAAAGTGGTGATTTTGAGGGTCCAACTGTTAATTTACCAGAGGGTAAACCATCTATAAACTATAATGGTTTATCCCACTACTTTTTTAGGGTTTATCTCACTTATTCACCACCAAAAGGATGGTTGAACCCCTATAAATAATGGAGGGTAACCATTATTCTTCATCAAAGGGATGATCGTAGCCTTGGTCTCTTTGGTTTTCAACTCAAGGGCCGTCCCGTCAGATCTAACATGTATGGCTCCAAAATCTCTTGCCCCACCCTCCGGCAATCTAACATGGCAATAGGAAATCAGCCATTTATAGTTGATGTTCCATTAAAAACTCGATTTATACGGAATTTCCCAGCTTGCCATGTTTGAGGACACCGGGCAGTAATACATACATGTGGTTTCCCCCAATCGCACACCAAACTATCTTGTTGGATCTCATGGTCTGATATCCAATACATTCCCATGTGTGCTACTTAAAACCCACCATGCTTGTTCACCATGTTTGTTGGTTACCCTAGGCGAAACATACAAAAAAGGTGGAAACACCATACTTTCCATAGGAAATTATTTATCTACAAATATGGAATTTATATCATAATACATTATCTAGACTATATTATAACATATTATGCTATGACATACTATAACATATTACATTATAATTCATTATATTATACTAAATCATTAAGTATAATATATATCATATCATATTATGTCAAATTATAGTATAACAAATTGTATTATGATGCGTTATATTACACTATAGTATATTATATCATATTATATGAATATTGTATCATATTATATGATATTGTATTATATTATATCTTTTTTGTTTTGTTTTACTTATTTTATATTATATCATATATCCCACAATATCCTGTGATATCCTGGTCCACGCCTCTGCTTGGAGCGAAGGATGCGATCCGTGACACGATCCAAGTGTTTCAGGGTTGTGCAGTCCTGATGTCATCGCAGGGTCATTGGTTGCCGAAACGGGATGCCCAATGAACAAAACGGAAAAGGACCGGGGTGAGGGTGGGATGAAAAGGACCAATGGATTCTTACTGAGGGATATATGGGGACTAATGATATGTTATTATATATATACACATATATATATATAACTTATAACGGTATGAATTAAGGCACCCCCAAAATAGAAAACCGATGGATTTAACCAACAATGGGAATGTAATCCATGAGTTTCCCCTGGGAAACTGATCTACAAATAGTGGGCTTTCCATATTGTTTCGTTAATCTACTGGAGGATGGTTGTTAATTCATCTATCTTTTTATGATGGTATGTAATCATGTAAACCCTATAGTAATTTATTGTGGCATTACTCTACCTTTAGTTAATGCAACCCCCTAGTTATACGCATGTTATAATTTTACGGGTGCTATTTACTAAGTGGAATGCACATCCAAGTGGAGAGCGAATATTTTCTGCAACCCTTGCGGCAAGATGCCCAAAAGTGAGAAACCTGGAAATATGAGGTAAATATCATCGAACTACCATCCTGCTCTCACACTCTTCGGCTCTACTACCTGTTGGGCTTGCGATTGTGCGGTGGATATGACGCCTTGGCGAGGTTTTCATCCTCCCAAAAAACAGGGCCAAAGAGGTTTCTCAGAACGACCTACCAAGATTAATTAACATTAATTAACCAAGGCAGCAAATGAAGCAACCAAAACATATACCAAAATATGTGGTCAATCAATAGTTGGCCCTTCTGCTGGCCTGATGATTCTTTGATCACTGTGCTTGTTGGTTCCCCCACCCGTTTTGTTCTCTACAGATGGCAGTGTGTCAAAACCTTGGTACCTAGTGAACATCAAAATAGCTGGTAAATGGATGTTCATCCCATTAAAAATGGTATTAATAGGTATTGATCCATACCCAGATATGAAGCAGTTGCCAAATCATTCTACGTGGCCAATTTTACGTCATCTCCCTGTGGCAGCTGTACTTCTTGCGCTGTGACCCGCAGTGATGTCATCCTGTGCTGTTTCCCCTCGCTCCAGTCATTGGGGAACACCTAGCAGACCTAGCACCATGGGTTGCAAATTGTCTGTCCACTCCAGGATGGTCAGCATCCTGCTTTGGGTCACAGCCGAAAAGGCCTGACCCGTACGTCTAAAAATGAGGTACCCCCAAATCATGGTTCTTCATCGTTTTCCTCATTGAATGTGCATAAGTTGGGGGATCACCCTGGTTCTGGGACGAACACATATCGTGTTGTATTACTGTAACCCCATGAAATCCTACTATATCTGCAGGAACAATTGGTGAAAGATAAAAAACATCAGAATGATTCAAAATGGCTAAAAACATGTGAAAACTAAACTCTCAAACGATCCTTCCGAATCGCAGCAAAAGAAATCATGGTTCCGAACCAGTGACGTGTTCGCCATTGTTGAGAATCCAGTGACGTCACCCAGGCAGTGCCTGAAACTGCTGTAGAAAAAATGTCTGCCCATAAAATGGCCATCACTGGTTGGTGGTTTCAACCATCTGGAAAAAATATTAGTCAATGGGAAAGATTATCTCAGATATTATGGAAAATAAAAAATGTTCCAAACCACCGACCAGATGGGGACAATCATGACCATCAGATTTGGTACCCTATTTTCACACATAGGGATCCCATGGTTGATGTTGGCTCCTCTTCCACGTCGCCAGCACAGGTTTGTGCCTCGAAGAGCGACCACCACACATGACCATTGGGTTCGATTTCTTAATGATGTTTACCTCATATAGTTTCCACTTTGTCAACTCATTTAGGGGTTGCTGCAATATGAATCTCTGCGACAGCATCTGATTTGGGGAGAAAATCAGTTTGCCTAAGCCTGAGCTAGATTGGAGTTTGCTGATTTTAAGAGGAATTTTGCAGACATTGGCGTCACTTTCTTTTAGGAGCTTGACAAATTTTGGTGATCTGAGTAGGGACTTTTGATTGTGATTTTTGGAACTGATTTCGGGTTCAAAGACACAGCTTCTGCAACGCTTCTAGAGAATGCTCAAATTTCATCCGAGAGCCTTCTAAATTATCAATTTTCTCTTGGTTTCCAGATGTATTTTTAGGCCATTTCCACATCCTCATCAGTACACCCACCTTAATCACCCTGCCCACCTTTGCCACATGATGGTCTGCAGAAAACGCACTCCAGATCACTCCAGCAACGTCGCATTGCCCCTGCCCCAACCTATTAGTAAGTGGGATAATCTTCGAGTCATGTATAAGGTACCGCTAATCAACTGTGGCTGGCAAATCTCCGGAACGAAATGGAAGTTTCTAGATGGGAAAACCATCTATGAATGGGAGATTTTCCAGTGTCAGGGTAAACCTGGTTGGTGGTTTTTCGCCCTACCCCTCTGAAAAATGATGGAATTAAAGTCACTTGGCATGATGAAATTCCCAATAGTAATGGAGAAATAGTCCAAATGTTCCAAGCCACCAACCAGAAACTTACAGTCACCTCTAGTGAGCCCTGTCAGAAAATTATTCCACAGCATCGCGGTTCTGTCGCCCGTTTCTTGCTGCCTGACAAATGGCGTCGCGGTTCTTGCTGCCTGGTGCACTGGCAATGGCAAGGTTACCCTCTGGTAATCGGCTGCATGGCTTGCTGGAAAATCCAAAACCTCCGTTTACTTACTGGTGCTTAGCAGGGAATTTTCGGGAATGATCCATAATCACTAGTAATAATCATCCCAGCAACCCCCATTCCCATCCATTCCCTACGTTTACCAGGGATTTCCCTTCGCTTGCCATGTTTGATTCCCAAAGGGCCGGTGGGAAAATGACAGACAATACTGAGACGTCGGATCTCACGTGACCGACAAAATGATTCACCTTGATCCCAAGGTGGCACCGCTTAAGGATGCCTTGGCCCTTCTACAAACATATTTTCAATCATATCTCTACAATCATATTTTCAACAGGATGGGTTACATCATTATAGAATATTATAGACACGTTGGATTGCTATGGCAAAGTTTTTTTGTAATTCGACTAGCCAACTCACCGGTTGAAGGAACCAAGATATGGGTTTTGTCAAAAAACGAAGCTACTCAAAAATCAATGACTTGATGATTTATCGTCATCTTCGCATCATTGCACCTTTAATGGGCTAGTGATCCTAGTGATCCAACCCATTTTTAGACCAACCCGCTTCCACTTAACCAACGTCGCGTTGCACATGGGCATCTCCATGTCAATTCCAGCATTGTAAAGGCCTCGAACCCGATAGCTTGAATGGTTTCCCTTGACGGGTGAGGTACAGCTATACATCATACATATGGATGGGGTTCAACACTCGGCGACATCCACCAGGAATCAATGAACTTTGTGCCGGTGTGGTTCTCCTATCAACCACTTACACCTGAAAGAAATCACTTAGAGATGCAAATGATTCACCATTAAAGCAAGGTGCCTTACCTGTAGTGTAGCAGTTTTTTCACCGAATTGCAGCAGAAACACTGCGGAGATCAACACTTTTCGCACCGGAATTTCCACATCGGGATGAATTCACAGTTCCCAATCAATGAGGTATCAACAAATCAACCAGGGTTTGGGTAATCACCATTTTATAGCTAGGAAAACCATCTATAAATGGGCCATCTATACCATGGCTATGTTAAATTGCCAAATGGTTTGGGTCTCTGTTCAAATGAAAGCCATGCGATGCGTCAAAGAATTCGAAGAATTTCAAGACTGCATTTTTCATTGCCAGACAAGAAAACCACAAAACTGACGCACAGGGGTAGCCTGTCTACGTTTGATTACCCATCCTTTTCAATTGTTGATCAAATCAACTCAAAACTGACAAGAAGAAGATAAGAATAATGTGTTTGCTATTCTTTTGTCACAAAATGTGAAGAATCATCAGGAAACCCTCGGGGCCCGTTTCTTTTTTCTGGATCCAAGGTGCTGTTGGACGGAATAAATCCCTTGCTGCCATAGAAGGGACTGCTTTTGCCAATTTCGCCCAAGATCATGCCACCGGTGATGGCCTGTAGATGCAAAGAGCATCTTTACGAAACATGAAAAATAAAATTCCGACCTCATCAATTCATTGAAATATACATATACATACATATACATACATATACATACATATGCATACATATACATACATATACATGCATATACATACAAGGCCCATGCATACCTCAAAATTGGAGGTGAACAAAATCTTCAGTGGCACCAACTCAAATGTTGGATTCATTCCTAATGTTGATCATATAGACAATCTAGAAAATCTAGAAATACCTTATTTGACGGCCACGATGTCCAGAGTAGAAACCTCATCAAATTTCATGGGGATCAGTTGGCCACAAAGTCAGGGTCAATAACCAGTTTGTTTATTCAAATTCTGAAATGATTTGAGGCCATGTGTTTGACAGGCTAGAAAAGATGCTACTCGGCGTGTATGCGTGTATATATATATATATATTGTATATATATATACATAATGCTAAATGAAAATTGAAAATGGGGAACCTCCCAAAACAACCAGTTTTCCATTGAAATTTGCATGGCATTGGTTTTTCCCATTGTGAAACAAAACCAAATTCATCCATATATCATATTTCAGTCGTTGTCTATCCGCTTTTGTCCCGTGATATCCCAAAATATACCCAACCTTTAGACTCCCACCTGCCTCCCACGACGCGAACCAATCCTGATTCACCGCCACGGGAAGGCAACAAAAGAGCAAAGAACACGAAAACTGAAAAAAAACAACAAATATTGGTGAACCCACTTTCTTTGGTTAATATGTCACTGTTTTTATATATCATCAAGACTCCGGGTGAAAATGTGAATTTGCCCAGCAAGATCCAGGAAGTGCCTTGAAAATATGAACTGACTGGTGGGACGCACTTCCTCATGAGAACTTGAACGCCACAAAACTGACATGTAAAAGAACAGCTGTGATGGAACAAAAAGACAGGACACAAACAGCAGAAATTCGAAAAACAAATTTGAATACAGTGCAACAAGTCCAGTTGTGGATGAAAAATCACCAGAATGAACCCGTCAGATTGGCATTCGGAAAGACATGTTGGATGATCAACAGAACAACCACTGTAGTTTGTCCACATCTCTCTCAAATATGGTGAGTTTCCTCACAAGGCGCTGGCAAGCGTTTGATCGCGCAGCCTCAAAACTGCCAGCTGAAAGTGCGGTCAGTTTGCCAAAAAACGCGTGGTCGCGCAATGGCTCGTTAAGCAGAAAAAGTCCCGTGTGTTGGTTGGCCTTTTTTCGTTCCAAACTTGGTTTTATGCCTATAGACGTACACCACTCCAGGAACAGCAAAACTTTATTGTCAAAACCGAGTTTTTTGCGCGACAGGCGCCTGCGCCTTTCCACCAAGCATCGGTCATGATGCTGCCATCAAAGCCCAAGTCGTTCCGGAGGATGTTGATGAATTTGGGGTCTGTGAATGCCCACTTCCCTTGCGCCCTGGCAAGCTTGTGTTCGTCTCAAGACTCGACAGGGGGATGCGCCAACATAAACAAGCAACATCATAATAAAACCACATAATTAAAACCATGGGATTTGGGGGGTGCCTTGCTTGCAAAACTGAGCGGCACGCAGGCTGCAATCCCGGTTGGGGCCCCGAAACGCGCATGTCTTTGTCTATGGAGGCCACATGCGCTGCCGGCGCTGCGCGGCGGGGATCTGCGCGCAGCCAGGTGATCATCCAAGACCTTCTCAGACCATTCAGGACGTGGCAACCCGCACATAACAAGGGATCGCCAGGTTGGCGTAAATCTTGCCTTCATCAATAACATCTCCCTCCGCTGAGACTTTCAAAACATGGCCTGGTTGATGGTGACCCATCCCCAAAAACAGCAGTCGATTGGACTCCCTTCCAAGTAGCGAAAGCAAGGGAAATTGAGGAATAGGCCAAGAGATTGAAAAGTCTATATACACCCAAACAAATATGACAGGTAATTCAAAAGTATACGCCAAAAAAAGATTATAGGTAACTCAAAAATATACAGCCAAAAAATATGATAGGTAATTCAAAAGTATACACCCAAAAAAATATCCGCCGACCCCGGCTGCGCAAGGGGGAGCGCGCCAGGGAATAAGAGTTTGCCATTGCCATTGCCAACAACAACAACAACAACAACCACGACGACGACGACGACTACTACTACTACCATGGAGTTTTAGCGTTTCGCATGCCGCCTACTACTACCATGGAGTTTTAGCGTTTCGCATGCCGCCGACTACGACTACTGCTACTACTGCTACTACTGCTACTACTGCTACTACTGCTACTACTGCTACTGCTGCTGCTGCTACTACTACTACTACTACTACTACTACTACTACAGCAGATTCTATAGACATAGATATAGAGATGGAAAATTAGAGATAGAACACGGATAATATATAGATATAGGTATATATATAGATATAGATATTTCTAGACATAGGGAGATAGAGAAAACTTAGATTTAGAATCCGTGCAGCTTGTGCTTGGCAGGCTCGCTGGCCACAAAAAACTGAAAGGTCTCAAAAAGTCTCAATTTTAGTAGGGATTCAGAAGCGACTTTTGGGGTTCCTTTGCTACGTTTTGGGCACGAAATTAGGTGGTGTTTTGCTGTTGCGCATGCGCCACAAAGCCATGCACTTTGTGCTTGGTGGGCTTGTTGGCCGCAAGATGTGGCAAACATGCGTAACAAGTTGAAAAATCTCAGTGAAGAGACGTTACGTTTTGGGTACGAAATTAGGTGGTGTTTTGCTGCTGCGCATGCGCCGCAAAGCCATGCACTTTGTGCTTCGCGGGCTTGTTGGCCGCAACATGTGGCAAACATGCGTAACAAGTTGAAAAATCTCAGCTCTAGTGAAGTTTCAGAAGAGACGTTAAGTCGTTTTTTGGGGTTCCTTTGCTACGTTTTGGGTACGAAATTAGGTGGTGTCTTGCTGCTGCGCATGCGCCACAAAGCCATGCACTTTGTGCTTGGCGGGCTTGTTGGCCACAAGATGTGGCAAACATGCGTAACAAGTTGAAAAATCTCAGTTCTAGTGAAGTTTCAGAAGAGAGGTTAAGTCGTTTTTTAGGGTTCCTTTGCTACGTTTGGGTACGAAATTAGGTGGTGTTTTCCTGCTGCGCATGCGCCACAAAGCCATGCACTTTTTGCTTGGCGAGCTTGTTGGCCGCAAGCTGCTACTGCTACGGCTACTGCTACTGCTACTGCTACTGCTACTGCTACTACTTCTACTACTACTACTCCTACTCCTACTACTCCTACTACTCTTACTACTCCTACTACTCCTACTACTCCTACTACTCCTACTACTCCTACTACTCCTACTACTCCTACTACTCCTACTACTCCTACTACAACTCCTGCTCCTACTCCTACTCCTGCTCCTGCTCCTACTCCTGCTCCTGCTCCTACTCCTACTCCTACTCCTACTCCGACTACTCCTATTCCTACTCCTACTCCTACGCCTACTCCTACGCCTACGCCTACGCCACTACTACTACTACTACTACTCCTACTACTCCTACTACTCCTACTACTCCTACTACTCCTACTACTCCTACTACTCCTACTACTCCTACTACTCCTACTACTCCTACTACTCCTACTACTACTACTA
>Ga0126342_10000088_pt1 | contig 58085 bp, 52 predicted proteins | sample Cyp1metagenome_FD_92528 | JGI IMG/M metagenome (GOLD analysis project Ga0126342, IMG submission 92528) | Coral microbial communities from Lord Howe Island, Old Settlement Bay, Australia - Cyphastrea 1 metagenome | ecosystem: Host-associated > Invertebrates > Cnidaria > Coral ...
ATATATATATATATATATATATTTGTAATACCAACTACTGTACCCTGATGCACCTAGGTGCTGTGCTGTGCTGACTGGGCACACTCCGCAGTATGGCTGGAAACTGAATGGGCGTTTTCATTGTGGAGGAAACATTTGAAAACACATCCATCCTCTGATTCCTTTTTTATCCTGATGTTGATTCACATCTATGGAATTGCTTGGTGTAAGACCCGACTTGGCCCCACAGGATTCAAGTTCAGACTAGCTTCCATCCGTAGAGGCTGCATAGGCATAGACATGGCAGAACCTGACCATGGGGCAGGGTTGCTGGGACTTGCTGAGCGCTGGGAGTCTGTTAGCCTTATCCGCCAACGAGCTCGCCGAACCAGCTCTTTGTTGGAATGGATGAGTCCTGAAACTACTGGAGTCCCCTCCATGACACTTTCCAGCAATATGAACCAACCAATGGTTTTAAATAGTGATTTCAAAACATTGCACTTTAAACTTCGGTATCTGAGCTTGTACTGTATCCACAAAAGTATATATATACACATAAGCTACACACAGTATTGATTTATCCCCAAAACTAAGGAAAGCTGTGGAGATGAACTGTGAAGTGTTGTGCTGTGTTGCGGAGTTGTGGGTGAATGTCTTCGACTTTGAAGCGGCTGGTAGTGTGCCACGGACCCCGCCTCTCAACATGATCACTCCCGAGGTCTTTTGACATCCATCAGTGCTCAACATGATCACATTCCTGGGCAATGGGGGAATTGATTGGGAAATGGTGAGCCGTACATGGGTTGAATAATATTCCAGAGTCCAATCCTCTATAGAACAACTATATATTATATTATGCAATATTTTTTTCAGGGTCCATAAGCCTATATGTCAAATGCCTTTGACCTTTGGTTGATCTTAGGTGAACAAGTTCTGGGAGATCATGAAGGAAGAGGGCCAGGAGTTGCCGTCCAAAACCCAAAGGTATGTCGACTCTTGGGGAATTCGCAAGCTCACCAGTCATGCTTTGCGCAATCTCAGACAGGATCGCCTGCCTCGTGTGCCCTGGTAACAAAAGGTAAGTCATGTGTGTGTGTGCATGTTCATATATGCATACATTACATGACCACTTAATACCATTATATGGATGCATGTATAGACATGTATGCAATCAAAGTACCAGAAATCAACACATATTTAAGCTTGCATTTTTTTGTGATGGAATCCCATTGGACAGTTTACAACTAAGTCACGGGACCTCCAGCACTTGTTCATGATCTACATTCGGGCCTGGTATGTGCAGACCGATCCACTACCACCACCCGCTGGTGTACTTCCAGACTTGGTCCCTGATGATGGAGAGACATATGATGATAGCGAGGACTGTAGGGCCAATGTAATGCGAACAAGAACAACCAATCAATCAAATTATCAAAGAAACAATGTAACATTGTGCCATTTATAAATATTTTTCATGATTTATGGACCATAAAAAGGACATTTCATGGGGATCTTTTAAAATTATGTGGCAGGATCCAGTGCCTGCCTTGGAAGATGGAGAATATGAGGAGGTCAAGTCTGTTCACTATGATGTGGATTCCCTGCCCTTGGACAACAATCTATTTGGTGATTCCATGGGTGACTCTGCCATGCCTGCCCCATCTGTGGAGCCCCGTTGTGATCCAAGTGCAGTAGATACTCTTCCCTGTGATTTGCCTGGGGATTTTTCCCTTGCCATGCCATCACAGCCCCCGGCTGAATCAAGCTCAGCTGCCAGCAGCTCGCTTTCGGAGCTGGATCGTCGAATTCTTGAGTTGCAGCTCCTTGGCTGGGACAAGGGCTGGCCACTGCACCTGTGTGTGTGTGTCATGATGATGTGGGCATGGGTTTCTAGATAATATCTACCCTGGTATATCTTATGGTAATTGTCCTTTATTGTTTTGCCTAGGCAAAAGCTAGCGCTCAATCCTCCTCGAGATCCACGGGAGTCTGAACTTCTTCAATGTGAAGTTTGGATTGAGGACCTCGTTGAATATGTATATTGTGTTTTGATGCATAAAGTATTTGATAGCATTTGCTTTGTGAATGTTTGTTGGTCCAGTGGCCACCCATTGGCACTCACTATTATGCAGGGTATGTCCAAAGCTTCTATGGAAACATGTGTTGGTTTATTTTATTGAGTTCTACCTGCTAGGATACACAAGATGTTGAAGATCATGGTGATGCTACCTCACCACCCCCGAGCAAAGCTATGACTGACCCTGATGCACCCGAGAAAGTCCCACCAACGGTGCTAGACACACCAACCCCAGCCAAAGACTTTTCACACTTGCAAGTGAACCCAAAGAGCCCTGAGCAGTTGGGTGTGGAGCCATTGGCTTCTGACACTAGCAAGGCAGATAAGGACGATGGTTTGAAATCTGAGGAGTTGGAATTCTCGAGTGTTTGCCCCAGCCCAAGCCCAGCAAATGAGGAGCCCTTGAACCCTGAGGATTTAAATGAGGATAGCATCCCCCCTACCCAACCAGAGCCTAAGGAGATGGAGGAGGAAGCAGGGGAGGAACACCAACATCACATCTTGGATGAGCTCTTGACACGCCACAAGCAGGACATGGCACTAGGCAAAAACCCAGGGAAAGGTCGAAAGAAGAAGGACACAACTAAGGTGAAGGCAACCCAGGCCAAGACAAAGTCTTCCAAGGGACGTGGACGTGGACGTGGGAAGGGCAGGGGGCGAGGATCAAAAAAGGCTGCAGAGGAGGAGGCAGCAGCGGACATGAACCCGGATGAAGAAAACTTTTCCCTTTTGAAAGCTGAACCCAAGCTTTGGATCGACAGCGATGCTGAGGCAGAGCCAGCCAGCAAGACTGACAAGCAGCAGCAGCAGCAGCAGCAGGCAGCAGAGAGCCCAGCAGTCAAGCCCAAGGCGAGGAAAGGCAAAAAGGCAGTGAAGGCGGAATCTGGTGCATCAGCATCTTCCCCAGCCCCCCGAGCCAAGGCAAAAGCCAATGCAAAAGGCAAGGCTAAGACGTCCAGCAAAGGTGACAAGGCAAAGGAAGGTGCAACACCCAAGGAAGGTTTGACAACCCGCAAGAGGAAAGCACCAGAGGCTGGCACTGACACACCCAAAACACCAAAGGCTAAGGCCAAGGCTAAGGCCAAGGCCAATGCAGGCAAGTCCCCAAAGGCAAAGGCAGCTGCCAAAGCATTGGCAAAGAAGAGCAAGGCAGGGCCCAAAGCAGACCCGGAAGCACCCAGCTCACCCAGTGCAGCAGCCCCCAAACCCCCGGCCAGAAAGCCCAAGGTGAAGATGAACCAACCGTTCAAGCACAGCACCATTGTTCCTTACTGGTCTCGACAGGCAATTGCCTTGAAGGTTCAGACTGGCTTGGGAGTTACTGGCTTGACCCAGGCCTGGTACATCTTGGTAGATGCTATTGCATGTTATTGCAGGCTTTAAGTATTTATATAATACTTAGGGTTTACTGTAATTATATAGTATAATTATAATGTTATGAGCATATACCCTTTTAAGTGCCCACCCTATCACTATTCCCAGTTTTTATCTGGCCCTTTGGCAGGTGTACTATCTTGCAGTCCGTGGCATGGAAACCCAGGATTTGGTCGCCCCGATTTCGAAAATTGTTCCTTGGCATGTGCCCTTTGGGTTTATGTATGCTATAGTGCTGTTCATATATAGGGATAACTGTATCAATGGTTTATCATTCCAAAAACTATTCAGATATGTGTCATCCCATGTTTCCACTGTTCCCCATATCATAAACCTACCACAATGAACAATCCAACAGCTAGCACTATGGGGCTAGATTGGCAGCAAATGCGTTCAGTAACAGTTGAACTAACCAGGTTGGGATTCCCATCCATAACCGACCCATGGTTGACCTATGCCCTTCTTTTTTAGAGTTCAGGCCCTCAAACTGTGCCAACTAAGGCGACTATGATTGATGAACACGGAGGATGTTATGATCATGTGGATGTTGTGCGAGCATTCGACTCGATGCGCAACGAGCTGCAAGGTGTTGTCCCGCGAAACCGTGGGTGAACTAGTCTGATTTCTTTTCACATGGGATAAGGAGAGCTCCATATGTATTTCATCACTGTGGCAGTTGTAAAAACCATTTCTTATATCAATGTTCAGTTGTTATAGTTGTGTTGTTTATTTGTGTGGAGCTATATCCAGCTTTTAGCTTAGGGGATGCCAGATCACACAACCTGAAGTGGTTGCAACCTGATCGGCTTTGAAAGATCATTGGTCTTACAGGGAACATTTGAGACCCTGAAGTGGGATTACCTACTTTAGGTGGCAGAGTTTGCAAACTGCTGTGGCCACATGGAAGAATCCTGCTTAGGAACCTGCGGCTTGGAACAAGCACGGGCGTGAAAAATCCTTTGACCTTTTCCCAGTGTTTGCTGTGGTAGGATCAAACTTCAGAAAGAATCTTTGCCTATTGAAGTCCCTTACTATCCCTCCTTCCTTTCCTGCTTCACCATCAAAATCTGATATTATATATAAAGATATTATACATATAATGTCCTTGTAGTCTGTAGATTAGGATTATATACAAATTAATTATATATAATATATAATATATACATAATATATATAATCGCTAGTGTTCTTGTCTTCTAAGGCCACGCTCTTTGCCCGGATTCGGCTGCAGAAGCAGTCCAAGAAGACTGGTACATCTGACTATTTTTTCTTTTGGACCTGGTGTGGACAAGTGTTGATGAGACTGTGTGCACGTGTGCAGTATTGACTATTCATAAAACTCATGTATGCAAACCAAATGATTGTTCTTCTGTGTGGAGCCTTTGGCTCAGGGGTATCACTAGGACTGCAACGCACATCCTAGTGGGATACTGGGAGACATGGTTGGTTGTCCGATGCGTGTCGATCAATTGCTGCGTACACTCATGTGTATGCGGGCTCCGAAGGTTGGACCCCTACCAACACATCTAAACATGTTGTTTATGGTCAGTCAATCTATATGTTTAAGGGATATATGTGCATGGATATACAGTCAAGTCAAGAGAGATCAAATATTAATCTATACTGTTATTTGTTCTGTACCTATGAATATATATACAGCAATGGCAGCAATGATTGTGCTTTCTCCTTCCCATAGTTGCCATCCTACAATGGTTGGTTGCTGGAGGTGCTGCTCACCCTTGTACTTTTGGTTCATTGGCTGGAACCACTTGAACAAGGAGCTGGCTGTCCTGAAGCACATGTCCTGGACTTCTTTGCTGGACAAGCTAGGTTAGCTAAAGCGGCCCGAAGGATTCCTGGGATCCAAGCATGTGCTTTTGACATATCATATCGTGATGAGCCTGCTGCTTTTGATTTCAATAGTGCTCCTGGCTTTACGTTTCTTTGAGGCATAAAGGTGTGCACACACACACATGTCACTATATACACATATGCCTGGTTGTGTAAGGGCTGGGTGTATGCAATGGCTCCTTCTTTGTTTGGTTTGATATGGCAGAAGCCAGCTGCCTGCCCAGGTTGGTGGTCTATGCGCTACTTAACTCAAAGCCGGATCTCTTTGCCAGTTTTGGTGTTTGCTGCTCGAGTTGGGTGGTAGCAAGTCGTGGATCGACAGGTAGATCATTTATAACACCAATGGGTAATACTGCGCACCGTGGTGTGAAGGTAGCAAACCAAATGGTGAGCAGGACTACATTCCAAAAAACATGTTTGACTTACAAGGGCAACCCAAGCGATTTGCCAAGGCTCTCCATCAAAGACCCAGTAGGCTGCAAAGACACCAGAATTCCACCATCCCAAGTGAGTTCCTTGGGGCATGGGGCTTTCAGGGAGATAACCCAGTATAAAGGTACATAACCTTTTCATGGGGAAATATTGGGAATGTACATGTGGAAGTCTTATGGCATAACATGGGGTAAGGTATGTAGCATTTACTGAATCCCCGATTACATCCGTGACTGCTTGCAGGACAATTATGGCACTGTTGATTGTGGCTGGACTTCAGGGAGTGTGGATTGTGGAGCAGCCCCATACATCTATAATCGCTCGGCATCGTCGCTTCCGATGGATGGTGAGAATGTGGCAAAAGATGGGGGTGAGAGTTACTTGGGACAATGGTAAAAGTTTGGAGAAAAACATCGGTTGCCCCTAATACAAGTTGTTCAATATCATCAACACATGGGGTCTGAAGTAAACTTGAGTTTTGTCCCAAAAAAATAATTACCAGCAGCTTTAGTTGGAGGATCATACCATTTAGTAACTTGTCAGTGGGATATGTTTTTGGTTGGGGTACTTGTATTACCAGTGCTGTTGAACAGTTACAAAATGGGATGATCCTCCAAGTGCAAAATGGATTGGTTGCCCTAGATATCGAAATACACCGAGCTTTTATAACCATTTCATAAAACCAAGAATACCTTTTGGGCAATGGTTATCCTAAAAAACCGGTTAAATTGGAATCCTTGATTTCACAAATGGCCCAGGAAAATTACACTGGGGATTGCCTGAGGTGTTTTACCAGACCTTCTGGATGAAGGCATTTGGATCAGCTACAGCGAAGAGAACGATAGTATATTCAAATTCTGCTGGCATTGGAAAGCTAGATGCTGGACCAATGAAGAAGGCAGAGCTCCAGTCAGAAATCCAAACGACAACTCGATATGTCTCAAAGGATGGGCGCAAGAGATTCTGTGGAAATGAAAATTTGAAATCGACACAGTTTCTTGAAAACAAACCTGTACTTTTTGGATAGTGGTCCCCAACATCAAAGATATTCCTAAGTAAATCATTGCAATACCATTTTTTATGTTGACTGGTGCTGAGGCTTTATCCCTGGAGATACATTGGGAAACTACTTGAAGTGCAAGAAGCTGCACCATCTGAAAACAGAGATCAATTTCCTGATGTGGCTGGATCTGTATAGGAAAAAATGGTTCAAACCAACAACATTTTTAATACTAGTCACCCAATCTCATTTGAATACCGTGTGAAAAGGGTACCCAAACTAAAACCAAAAGGGTCCAACCTCACTGCAATCCACTCAGGTAAACCAAGAGGCTGATCTCATCCAGCTCTACATGGACTATCCGTGGGGTGACCTTTGGGAGGAGTCAGGGATTCTTGAGGTCCTACGCTATGTGAGAGGATCTAAAAGGCTGAGAATGCCACAGCCATGGAAGGAGATTTTCCCCAAAACACTTCCACCTATGGATGTCACTGACAGTGACATGGAAATCTAGTAGTTAGCGTGGCTGGGTTGGCCCTTTTTTTGGGGGTCTGTACCTTTTTTTCAGTGGGGAATCCAGCTGGACATGTGGGAAGCGTCCGAAAAGCGTATTTTTGTGTCCAAAAAGCGTATTTTTGCGTCCGGGACGGATGCGTCCGAGGCGTCCGAGGGCGTCCGGGACCTTTTTTCAAAACAAGGACTTTTTTCTGATTTTTCTGGTTTAACCAGGGGTTCGAACAAAAAGAATGATGGTAAATCCTAACTCCTTACTTGACTCCATTTATAATTTATGTTGGTATGCCATGCCTACTTGACTCCCTATCATCAGCTAAATTGGGAAGTTTGCTCAGAAGGTATTTGGGAAATGGTAACCCCATTGCCAAAATGCAAAAAATGGATTGATTATTATTGTGTTGGGAATGTGTACTTTGACCAGTTATGATTCAATACCAGCTTGGAATAGAGTGGGAAGTGTCAAATGTAATTGTGGGAAATTGTAACCCCATGCAAATGAAAAACAGACCTCAATTGGTGGTTGGTTTGGGAAAGCTACATTTCGATTATGTATAAATCCACCATCAAATATATTGGGGACACCTTGAAGCCATTCTATGGGGAGCCTTCCCTTTTAGATATGGGTTGAGAATATATCCCAACAATTGTTGAAATTGTCATAAACTGTCTCAATCTGCTGGGTTCCTCCGATATGTTTACAAGGTGATTGTAGAGGTGTAAAGGTCACATACCCTGCACAGGTTCCAGCTGGAAAACCCAAGGTATAATTCGGAAGGTCTTTGGCTGCAAGTTCCATGTTAATAGCTGTTGTTGGGCGATGCCATGGGTAAACGCTTAAGATCATTGGCATCAGTACTGTGGGATTCTGATACTGAACAACCGCAGAACTACTTTGGTGTCGAAAACAATCAACATGGGCAGCAACGGGAATTGCAGCTGGAGAATGACTCCCTGAAGTCCCAGGTGCATGATCTAACATGTGAAGTCGAAGATTTGAAAAAACGGCTTGCAACTATGTCGCAGCTCCAAAATGACATGGTCCCTCCTTTCACTTTGGAAACCATGAGTGGTACTGATGAGTGGGTTTGCAAGCTGAGAAAAGATGTAGTGTGCCTACCCCGACTTCATGTGGAAATATTACCAGAGCTTGCCGATAGTGGGCTTTGCAAGGGGTGCATTGAGTTTGACCTCCCGGACTCCAAAGCGAATGCCAGCCAAGTCACTCGACACGGTGAAAGAATCGTTTCCAAGTTGTCCAGCAAATACCCTGCAGTGTTCAAAGTTGGAATCACAACCAATCCAGTCAGAAGGTGGTTACACCCAACTTATGGATACAGTAGGGACCACAGAGAACGTTGGCAAGGAATGAAAATCTGGTCTGTGACAGCAAGTTCTTTTAGTGTAGCTCTCTTAGAGAGTTTTGTGATTTCAAAATTCAAAGGTACCCCTGGATGCAGGAATGAAAATCCTGGTGGGGAAAGTGCATGTCCAGGTGATGGCCCCCATTTTGCATATGTGGTGTATCGGATTTTGGTGCCACCACCACGGGTTCGCTCACGGGCCTAGTGTATAGAAATGGAAATCATTCAGTGTTTCTACTCTTACACAATAATGATATTTAAAATAATACAGTTATGGTATAGGTCAAAGGCGCATGTGTCTGTGAACCAAGAGTGGCTTGGGCTTGCTACCTGCCAGTGGTGAAAACCACCACCAATTAAAACATTGTTGCAGTAGCAGTGTGGTTAGCCACACAAATTAAAGCTGATCGGACCATACAAACATATGACAAAAAATGGTTTACCGAAGTGGAACGAATAATGTTTGAGTTTTTCTCTCAAATTGATTTGGATGAATTCTCCAACCAGAACAATGGCTTATCATACTATTCAAACTTACAAGGGAAACCTTTGATTCCGATGACTTTGTTGATTGCTCCAGTATATACATCCGTTCTTTGTAGGCCAGAAATTTCAATTTGCTGGAAGTACAAATGAAAATCCAGAAGTCTAGTGTGGATTTGTGAAAACTGAAAGCTTTATTTGTATATAATATACATTATATATATAATCCTGTGGCTCAAAGGTGCTGTCACGTGCCTGTGTCGGCATTGTGGCGAAGAACTTCCATGTCCTTTGCTGACAGCCAGGTTTATAGTTCCGAGACTCTAGCGGCTGGGGAAGAAACCCTAGCTCTCCAGGCTGTGAAGCTTGAAAACATGGATGACCGGGACCCCATGCAGAAAGAACTGAAGGACAATCTCAATCAAACATACCCAAAATGTCATTTAAAGATCATCTATCATTTTGTTGCCCACTGATTGTCCATGGGTTTGTGTGGTTTTGAAAAGGAACTACGTGAGTCCCAAATATAAATTCCATGGAAACTTGATATGATGACCCTTCACTATTTCCAACTGTTGGGGGAAAGTGAGTAACCATGGGTATGTTATGCTTTAAGGATTCCTGAAGAGTTTCAAGAATTTCTCCCAATAAATCTACTGCAGTACTAACAACATGAGTTTGCATTGACATCTGTCTACAGTATATAATTATTAATGCTGTGACTTAGGGGCCCTATGATGTCAAACATTTCAAAGGAAAAACATGTTCTTATCAAATCCTAATTGTCCCCTGAGGATCTCCTCTCACGACGTGCTGCTATGACAGCAGAATCGCAGTCGACCCCGGGAAAGTTGGTGAAGAAATTACGTTTGGAGAAGGCCACCCCTGAGCCTGAAGATAAATGTGCTATGCCAAGGAATGGCAATCCAGCTACTGATGTAAGGCGCTCTCTCTTTGAGGAGGGGTTGAACCCAAAGAAAACATTGTGATGTTGAATTAATAACAACTAAAAAGCTGGCCATTGTTTTCAAACATATCAGTAGACCCTGGATCGATAAACCCTTATTTGCTAATTTTGGTGGGTAGCTTCCAAGAAAAATATGTTCTGATCTATCAAAATTATTTCCCAAGAATTGAGCAGCCCAGTTATTTAGACATGTGGGGATACTTCTGATATGTTTGCCTGAATGTTAAGTATCATGTCGGAAACCTTGGTTGTCCATTTTATCTTTATGTTATAATATTATATATTCATTGGGATATCTATATATATGGAAAAGAACCTACTTATAGTATCGGGGATGTGTGGAATATATGCATGCATGTATTTAAAGCCTTTGAAATCAAGGGTACAAGAAACATAATGATCCCCAACACTGAATGAATTTGTTGGTGACTAAGGTCTTGTTTTGTCACATACTCAAGCCTGTGGTTTTCCCAGGAGCCAATCCTCGAGGCAAGCCACTTTGGTGACACTGGCCAGTGCCCAGATGATCCTTGGGCCCGGCTTCAGGCTTTGGAAAGGGAGAATGCTATGTTGAAACAAGAGAGGGAAGCCCTGGAAATGGAACTTCGGAACCTCAAAATTGCTCAAGACTCTGGTGATACCCCCCATTTCCAAGAAGGACAGCAAGCACATGATATGGATGAACCGCTTTCGGAAGAAGCTGCCCGTAAACGGTTGGAACGAATCTGCAAAAAGAACACTCAAGGGCACCTGGGACTATATTGGCACATATTGCAATTGAAGCCTGTGGCATGTTTATCAGCAGCCATCCACCAAAAAAAAGTGTGTGGTACGGTATGTCACCTCAATACTTTTGGATTGGATTATGTGTTTCAAAACAATTTTACAAGGTACATATATGTCACCTGCGGCATGAACCAAAATGGTACTTAAAAATACCAATCTTGTTGAAACTGAGGCATCTTCAGGTCCCAGAATCTATCCACCTGGCTTGGAAGAAGGGTGGTGAATCCCGTGCTGCACTGCAGAAAAAATTGCAAGAGGCAAATTTTGACAAGGATCTTCATAGTGGGTGGGAATTGGTAGGCTTTGCAATTTGTTGCTCAACAGTAGGTTTATCCTTTCCCCAGACCCTTTTCAGAGACCAAGCAGCTGTTGGGTACATAGGGACCAATTGCAAAGAAACAGCTGGTAGGTCATTGCCAATACCTCAGCGCAGGAAGAGTTTGTGAAGCTGGTGACCCTTGAGGAAACCAAGCAGGAGCAGGTTGAGATGAAGTGCTGGGCTGGGTGGGCAAGCGAGGAGAAGATGCGTGACACCCTCAAAATCAAAGAGTGGGAATCTCAAAGAGCTCAAGGTTGAAATGCAGGTTCAATGCAAGCATCTTTAAAGTTCATAATTTATGAGAAAACCATATTAAGTGTTCAATGTTATCCAGAAACATGTGATGTACTATAGAATGATGCCGAGTGGTAGTCCTGCTTCAATCATTGCTTCCAAATGTTCTATGAACATGTTCTCACATTGTCCCTATATTTATATTATATACTTATTTCGAAGGTTACCTGCCTACTTTGATAAGATAACACATTTGCCTGAGGTCGAGGATCAAGGCTATCAAAGAGTACTGTGCCCAGCGCAAGGGATATGTGAAGAACCTGGGATGCAATTATGTTGTGGTTTTTTACTTTGTTGCAATACACTAAGTTGTCTTGCAAAAAAAACATATGAGCCTAGGAATGACAAGTATGAGGGAAAACCCATCTATTGGGTGGAAGAAGAGATCGAAGCTGAATGGTCGAAGACAACCGCACGCAAGCGCACTGAGACCGGTGAGTACCAAGTTACTGGTTCTTTGGGTGACGCATTGGCTGATGCTGATATACCCATGACAGTGGACATGGATGAAGTTGGTCAAGGTAAGGGTTTTGAAATTACAAAGAACTTCAATTTGATCATCTTACTTAACAACATTACACCCCCGCAATAGCCACATCGAAAGTAATAAGTGATACGATGTCAAAACACTCTCTACACTGGGGGAACCAAAAGTCCCAGAAGAGTATTTAGTGACATTGGTGGGATGCTTCCTTCTCTTCTAGCAAACCTTTGGGGCCCATTTATTGCCCATTTATCAACACTTCAGAATGCCAAGAATTATCAGCAGAATGTTTTTGTAGTCCCCTATGATGGCCCAATTGTTTTTGAGGGCATTCTCCAAATCTGGGAACTCTTATGGCCCAGTAACTTCCGCTCCGCTGCATCTGCACATTTGCAGGACTGAAGGCATCGGACACCGCAGGCTCCGTTCCTGGGAAGCCAGGCAACCAGGGTGCTGTGGCATTTCCACCGGTCTTGAAAGATGAACAACCGAGTAGTGTGATTCTTCGCTACATGGAAGGGATCACCAAAAAAATCCAGAAGATTGCGGACCCTCAGCTGGAACATGAAATCAAAATATGGATGTTCCTGTTTATTTTTGCTTTACACTATAAAGCATATATACAATCTACTTATTATTTTGATGTAATTTGGTTACTGTTCCTTGTGCCAGCCACTTAGGATCTGAAGAACAAGTACGAAGCCATCCCCCAAGCAGATCGGACGATAGTCCACACCGGGTTTCCAAGATGAATTCAAGTTTTGAAACCAAAATTTGTTCTGAAAAGATTTTCATGATGAAATTCTAGTTTATATCAATGTTTGGAACCCCCAGTCCCATCAATTGGTTTTAGCTTGTACATTGTCATGGGCAATGGGCATAGCCGCTCCTAGGTTCATTGGGAAGCTGGAGATCAAGACCAAAGAGATGGAGAATTTGATGGCTTCTCTCACAGATGTCTACTCCAGTGGCGCAGTCGAGGGCTACAGTGATGCGATTCTTTTCTTGAAAAGGTACCATTGTTCATATACCAGTGGAAAATAGCATATTTATGGTTATCTATCCAATTTAGTCCCATATAATTGACTATATATAGACACATTATCATCTATCCCTGTCATACCCATCATATATACAATATATAACGAGAACAGTTGTAAGGATAAATTGAATGCATTGCAGGCAATTCTATACAAAGGTTTGTTATTTCCCTCACAACCTGTAGTGGGGGAATGACGTACCCGAGGAATGAGGCCACCCTGCGTGACTACTACAAGCAAGCGACCAAACTGTCAGATCCCAAGTATGACATATGAAACCAATTGTTTTTTTTGAAACCTAATTGGTGATGCATGGGTTTGTCTGAAAATGGGCTACATCAATCCCCAAAGGAATTATGTATATAATTAGGATGGCCCCCCATGATGACCATGGCATAAAAAACAATGGCCAATTTCAGGCAAACCCACCTATATTGAATATACCCATCTCATTTCCTACTGGTTGAGCCAAGGTCGCAGGAAGCCTTGACCCTGGAAACCAGATCCAAGAGTATCCCTTTGCCAAAAGCCAAAGCGGCTGCTGGGAAGGCAAAGCCCAAAGTGGCTGCAAAGGCCAAAGCGGTTCCTGAGCCGGATGGAGCTGCAAAGCGGCCAACTGGTGGGCGAAAAGCCAAATAGGCTATGACCTATAGATTTTATATGGGTTGCTGCAACGGTGGCAGGGTGTGAGATGGTATAAACAACTAAAAGGATAGTAAGTTTATAAGAGTTTATAATCTAGTTGTGGAAATTGTTATTTTTTATAACTCAACCAAATGATGTTGATTGAATTCAATTTCAACTGGATGTATAATATTTTTTTAGCTGTTTGGGCACCCAGCTAGCTGAAAAACAGCAAATTTTGGGGAAAACAATGAGTCCAGCGATGCCTGTTTTGGGCTGGCAAAGACCAAGATTGCCAGCCCATGCCCGTTCACAATCGGGATTGCGATTTGGATGTCAAAACTTGAAACACCACTGGGGAAAAAAATCGAGTGCCTGACCACTCTTGGAAAATATGTTCATGTTTGTTTGTTACATTGTTTGTTGATTCATTGTATTGTTCTTCAGCAATATTGATACTCATCCATCATTTATAATATATATATATATACAGCATATATGAAACCTGTAGGGTTCTCTACCTGTCCATGCCAGGAGATGAGCAGTCTGCTGTCTTGAAGAACCTAGCGCTTTCCCTGGCTGATGGTGTCATTGGCTTACCCCTAGTCATATGAAACTTTTCACAATTCAAGAGTTCAATCAAGCAAGAAATAACAGAGATTGGATTCTCAAATGATAGCTTCTCCACAATGGCATGCAGTCGTCCATTGGAAATCCCCTGAATGAATGCAGCCAAGGTGACTGCAGCTCGTTGCAAAAAGTTTGCTGCCAGCTGCCTCCATGAGACTGAACCGCACCTGAGCCCGGAAGCAGCGGCTTCTCTGCGGAAAGCTGCCAACACAGGTTCCATCAACAATGCAGAACGAGATCTTCATAGACTGTTTCGCGAAAAGGGTCTTACGTTACCCATCTGTCCCAAGTCAGCTCCGGGATTGGAGAATGTGCAGTACTTGAGCCTACCCACATGGTTTCAGTTCTTGCTGAATCGGTATCCCTCTTTGCTGCTTGGGGGGTTTGCCCGGAAGGATTGGAATGCTGCCCTGTTACTCAACACGTTCTGGTCAAACTTCCAACGTTGCTTCCCCCAGCATGAGTTCTTCACCATTCATGATGAAAACAAATGGTGCCGATGCCTACCTTTTTTCCTGCACATTGACGAAGGTGTGGGGTTGAAGAAAGGTGCTGTCTTAGTGTTGAGTTGGCAAGGTGTGTTTGGAAGGGAGACATCTGAACGCTTTGCTACCTACCGTGACATCGAGGACGAGGAGACCAGAATAACCCAAGCCCAAATGCACAATGCAAGGGGCAGCACTTACCTGACAAGGTGGTTGTACACAGCCCTTCCAAAAAAAACATATGGAGGGAAAACAAACAAGACCTATGAAAAAGTTCTGGATCTATTGGCAAAAGAATGTCGTGACCTCATGCTCAATGGGGTGACCATACAGAATGAGACCTGGTACCCATGCTGCCTAGGGATGAAAGGTGATCAACCAGCAGTGATCAAGTCAGGAAAATTCCGGAGAAGCTTCATGAATCTAGGATTCAACAAAGGCTGTTGCTGGGAGTGCTGTGCAGGCATTTCTGACCTGCCCTTTGAGGAAGTTTCACTGTTTCCGAAATGGGAGAAAACCATAGGACTTTGTGATCCCTGGACAGTTGATGACCCGTCACCGTTGCTTCAAATCCCTGGCTATGGCATCAATGCTCATCAGTTTTGGAAGCGAGACCCGTTCCATGCTTTCAAGCAGTCCATTGGGGGACATTTCACGGCCAGTTTGATAGTGATCTTCGCTGTTGACTTTGGTTTGTGGAAGGTTCCAGGTTTGAGTGGAGCTGCTGATGAATTACTAGACCGAGCATTCCAAGACTTCCGGTACTGGATTTGCTTTGAGTGGCATGGAAGAACTACCAATCACGTCATTGGTTTCACCAGGGCTTTGCTTCACTTTTCTGACATGAAACAGTTTCCATATTGCCGTTTCAAGGGAAGTGACATGATGTTGATTGTCAGGTGGCTCCGTTTTGTCATCCAAAATGGTGTCTACTTACCGGGAAGTGTGCTCCGCACTGAAAAAAAAATCCTGGATGATACCTCGGATGAATGGCAAAAAAAACTTTTTGAAGCTGCTCTGAAAGGGTGTGAAGGGAGTTTGCTTTTTTTCCACACCTTGCACAACGAGGGCATTTGGCACTTTCAGCCCACTGCCAAAAACATGGCAATGGAATGTTTCAAGTTTTGTTTAGCCTACCAATCCTTAGCCACTCTGTGTCATGAAAAGCATATGGCCCGTTTTCACTTAGAGCCGTCACTCCACACCATGATGCATTTCTATGTGGAGCTGGCTCGGGCTGGCCCGGTCAGTCTGAGCCCTGCAATTTCGACTACTGAAATGGATGAAGATTTTGTTGGGAAGATTTGTCGAACTTGTAGGAACACCCATGCTTTGTCAACGACCCGTCGATGCATCGACAGGTACTTGCTTCGTTGCCACCATGAACTGGAAGGTTTGTGATTAGACCCCTGTTAGATGTTGGGACATGTTGGCACCACTATATACAATCACTAGAATATCACTAGAAAGTGAAGACCAAGGATTTCACAAGTAGATATATGATGATTTGTAGTTCACATCCAGGCAACTCAATTCACCAAAGTTGATTCGCAACTTGATGGTGCAATGCAATGCACAATCAGCTGAGATCTGCACGTCATCAACTGGAACCAGTTGGCATGGAAAAAGTTGAGCCGAATCAACTCTTGGGATGGCTTGCGAGCAAGGGATTCCCATTCAGTTCAACTTGTGTACCTTTTTTGCATCTTTGGTACCTTTTTTTCTGAAAAACGCGAAAAAAAGGTACATATTGAAAAACGCAAAAAAAAAAGGCCGAAGGTTACTCAAGGTATATATATAATCTAGATTAATCATGATTAATCTAAAAACATCCTGACTTTTGCTGAGAAGGTCCTGAATTCAACAAAACAGAACGCCCCAGACGTTCCGTCTCCACAAGCCATGTTTCATGGGGGATCAACCCTGGCATCAGCTTGTGGCGAGCTTCCTAGGTAGGTGTCCAAGGTCTGAAAGCCTTCCATTTCAATGGCACTGACATCTCCTGGAGATACACCCAGAGCTATCGAAGCAGTGCTTGTCACTGGGGAACATTGGATCATCATCACGCTTGGTGGACGGTTGGATGGTCAATCTTTGGTAGTCCACAATTTTTTTCATCCTTTGCTGGCTATGGTGATGTTCCGCGAAAAACTATGAAGAACTAAAGGATTAAAGATGATTAAACTACCTATCCAAGGTTGGGGATGTCTGTCTGGTTGAAAACAACGTTGGCTAACGTTAGGATCGTCCAGGTGGGAACATGTGGCTTTCTCTAAACGGCGGTTTTTGCGACGGCGTATTGTAGGAACACATATTCTAAAGCCAAAACATCTTGGGAAATTTCAAGAATATCACGAATTCTATCAAATTCTGGGATCTTCAATTTTCGACTTGTCCAGCAGCACTTGTTCATGATGTTTTTTTTTTTTCCAGCGGTAGGTGGAATACCTTCTCCAATACAGAGACAAACAATCCCGCAAGCCGGTGCCCCTAGTGGTTTTTAACTAGACTAGCCAGGCTTTGTGATGGCTAAGGCTTACGGTGTAGATATATCTACACATATCTACACTTCGTGGGATGACTTATAAGCCAACCAACCTTTAACTGAAGAGGCAGCCATATTCTATAGGTTAGACAGTTTGCAGTAAACAGCTGATCTTTGTTTCAACTTATGCGTGGGTAGTCAATGGTCACAATCCATTGAAATTGCCAAATTTAAGCAACTCCCTCATAATCGGGCAACTATGTTTACGGACAATCCATCAACTTCGAGATCAAACAATGTCGAACCTGATTTTTTTTGTTGGGCAATTGATGGCAGTTTTGCCTGTTGAGATCTCTTTAGACAGCGCATATGGGCGCGCAAAAAGGGTCAAACAGTAATCTTGAGCGATGCCCAGACATATAATATAATTCTTCGTAACGATACCCTCTAGTAATGTAACATAGCTAGGGAACATGGCCCGATTTTAGATGATTGACTATCAAATAATGCTGGTTTTCCATAGCAAACTGTTCGACTGTCAAATGGTATGTACAAATATCATATATTGCTGGTTGATGTTGGTTGTGCATCCCATGTAGATATCCTGTTATACCCCATGATATCCCTTTTATATTTTCATGTTATGTTGGATTACCACAGTTATGGCCCTATGCCTATACCAGTTATAAGTCAGTGATAACCCCATTTATGGAATGATAACACCATTTATACCCACAACAAATACAGTAACTGGTATTTAACGGGCTTTAGCTGCAGAGGGTATCAACCCAAGCGGGTTTTATTTGTCCTTACCCGTCCTGGGTTGTGCCACATCTTATGCATTGTGAAGGCCAACTCCACCCACTCGTAGAGGATGGAGCAAAGCATCTGAAAGATGGAGATTTTGGGTAGCTGTGTACACACCAATACACATGCAACATCATGCAACCATGTATTCCTATATCTATCAAACTAGCATGTACTGAATCGACCATCGCGGGGTGGAAACCATCTCAGGAGTTTCAATAGTTTCAATTAAATACTTGAGTAGGGGAACATAACAACTCCAAGAGATCCCACACATATTTCAATAGTACAAACATGAAATAATATCTGCCACATTCGTGAACGTTCATGGCCCTTGTGCTAGCTGTTGGCATTTTCCCCATCATCGGTGTTCAATTAGGTCTGTCAGAAAATGTAAGGGGAGCCAACAAACAAAAGTAGGAACTCATTACAAAGGACATGTATAATAGGGACAGGCAGGGCCCTGATAGGTAAGTTGGTTTAGAAGTCGAGTGGTGGATGCATGCTGGATTCTGGATATCTCACATATATAATAATATCTAAATACATACGTGTATATATATATATGTAAATAGATTTAGATATAAATGTATATATATAAATATGCATACATATATAAATATAAATGTATATATATATATATAAAATAATATGTATATATACATATATATATATACGTAAATATAAATGTATATATATAAATATATATATAAACATATATACATGCATATGCGTATATATATATATATATATATATATGTGTGTGTATATATATACTGAAATGTTCCAGTTTTGACCCACTAGCATGGACACCTGGAAGATTTTGGGGGTTGGCTTTGACCCGCACGTGGGAACCATTTCAAAGGTCAGCAACCTAAAATCAACCAAAAAGGTTTTGCAATTGATCTGGGGTCTCTGGAAATGGATTCTTGGGTCTTTCCAAATATTTTATAGACGGTGGAATTGAATTGTATTAGAGGTACCTTATTATTTCCCCTATGAGGTAGCCAATTGGTTGATTAAATGGGTATCATCTTACCATTGGTTATTTAATGTATCTGTTTGTCTTTTACCATGCTCATGGATAATCATATGTGCATTATTATTTTCACTCTTAGGCAACCAATTGGTTGGTTAAATTGGTATCATCCCATTATCGGTTACGATTATTTTTTCTATCATATTTTTTGGATTAACTGGGGTCCACTACCATTTCCTTGAAGGGTACCCGACCAATTGCTGGATTAAAATGGAATAGGTATCAACCACGCTCTTGTTTCTTCTAGGGTGGTGCCCCCATATAACTTTGGTATAAAGCCACCAATATTATCCCTGATGATCACTCTGTTTTTTTCAAGTACTAAATTTCCCCCATTATTTCTACGTCTACATCATATATCCTTTAAATGCAATGTTCAATTATGACTTTGCCGAACTCAGGGTGCAGAAATCTGCACCTTGACTTAGGCCAAAAAAAATATGACGATATCCTAGATATCCTAGATGCTTGGTGGGGTGTTGCCTAAGTTAAGGTGCAGGTTTCTGCACCTAGACTTGGGCAATACAGAAGTTGTACCCTGGGATTTAGGAAAAAACATGCCGATGTCAAGGTGCAGAAATTTCCATGTGGACGTAGGAAACAGCCTCACTATTATATTCTACCATGATTTTTCCCGCAATGGATTCGGGGTCCTTCATTTTGAGATTTAGGGAAAAACAACATGTTTTTGCCGATCTTTTGGCTCGGGGGACCCCAAATCCATCGCCACCGCAAATCCGTCGCATAACAATATTTTACTGTATCTTAATTTTATATTTTATCGAAGTACTCAACCAAAAAACAACCTATCTGAACTACGATCGAATGGTGATCGTTTGTCCTGACTGGTACTTCCAGGAGTAGAAGGGTAAATGGATGGAGAGGCTAATTATCAATCCCCATCTTGGCAGGACTACCGAATGACGGATAAGAATTAATAATATTGAAACATCCAAGGGACACCAACCCAATACGATTTTTCCTTTGGGATAAATTTCACTAGTATGTACCAAGGCCACTTTCTTTGATAGATAAGATAGATAAAGAAATAAATAAGGGAAAACATATATCACACAATCAGAGGTAGAACTAAATCACCAAGGACCCCAGAATCAAATTCCAAAGACCCTCTATCGGCTGCAAAACCTTCAAAACTACCCCGAAAGTCAGGTGATGCTGGGAATTGCTGGTACGAACACTAGACCTTTCGCACCCCTTTTATCATGCAGTCACCCCACCGCAAGGCACAACGCGATTTGGGAAATAACCATCTATTAACCGGCTATTTTAGGGTATATAGGGTACCAGGGTTTTGACCCATAGCCATGTGGCTAGCAGGTTACAGTATTTCCATATCCTTTCTGGGATGCAACACCCGAACCAGCGAAAGCCAATCGGCTCATTGCTATATAGATGTTCTTTGGGTCGTGGAAGGCTGTGAAACGGTTCTTTGGGCCGTGAAACGTTTGGGCCATATGTTCGGCTTTTATATCAAACAAAACCTGGGGCGGAGCCTTTCTAAGCCCACGATTAACGACAGCCGGAGGCGCACTGATGCGCTCGAAGTATTGCCGGGACCATTTTCCATCCTCTGCCATCTGGTCGGCGATAATCTTCGCCTTCTTCACCTCCAAACTGGGCGATCTAACTGGGCTTCATTCCCGTAATATGAAGATTTTGACAGGATTATCCTGACATTTTTTTCTGGCACATCTTCTCACATATCTTATCATTTCAGCTTCTAGCAATCATTCTGACATCAACTCTGACCGCAGCTCTGACACTGACATATCGGATCTGGCAAATTTCATCTTATCATATGACATATATGCCGACAGTTGATCTGACAAATTGTATGTGACCTACTTTGGTATCCTGACATACATTTTACATATAGTATTGTTATATGATAGTTATATTGTTATATGCAATTGTATGTGCATATTCTATCATATTCTGACATTTACCCCATCCAACATCATCCCAAAAACGGGTTCACTTGGCGACCGAGGTCCGGTGGGCCACACTTGCGGCGAGGAGGAGATGACAGAAAATTTAGAAACCCTCAGCTGGTAACAAAACTGGACTTACATCACCCATAGGATCCATGTATGGTATATATGCTAACATTTGGGGTATATTGATGGTAAATGTTACCATATATAGCATACATGGATCCTATGGGTCAGTGAATCTTCTTTTCAAGATTTCTCAACTACTGTATGACTTGGGGAACACGAAAGGTAGGCCAAGATGGAGAGTGAAGAGCTTACCAAACGATGAATGGATGACGATGGAGCGGGATGCTTTGGCTGTGACATGCTGTGAACACATTGGAAGCCCCACGTAGGGAATTCACGTGATTGAGAGATCTCATACGCCAACCAGGCAGAAATGATTGGGTCAACATGGGACTTCATATTCGTAAAATGGCAAATCACCCGCACCACAACTAAGGAAACAAATCCCGGGGATTGATTTGATTAGTTCACCACAGCCACAAGAAAGTATGCGAACATTTTGGAACGAGTTCGTTCGTCATTTCTTTCCGGGTGTTTTTGCCGCTTACTTTTTTGGTGAAACAGACCTTAAAGAATCAAGATCCTGAATTGCATTTTGTTGACACATTTTTCCATATCTTGGGCCTGGAATCTGATTTCCATGCATATTCAATCCTCAAGTTGCATTTTCTTGATTCAATTTGTTTCAAACATGACTTCCGGCAAACTCGCAAAGCGGGAAGCCTCACAACAAGCGGGAACCTCAATAGGCAGAAAAACTTAACATTTTCAATTTTTGGAGCTTCCTAAAACTATATAAATAGCAAAACACAAATCAGTTGTAGTTCAAGTCGAAAAACTATATGTTTCAAAGTGGACACGTTTAGGGCTGATTATAAATCACGTAATTCCGGTTCTTCAATGGCAGCTCACATGCATTTTCAATCCGAGTTAAATCAAATTCAAGTAAGTGAGGCCCAAGTAAATTGAATCAAACTTCCAATTCAAGTTCAATGAAAACTTGCGTTAGACTGAATTAAAATCATACATAAACAAACCAAGCCGAAGGCAACTTTGAAAAAAAAACAATCTCCTTTCCCAGACATTGAATACTGTTCTCAACACCACGAACGCTCTACCTGACTCCATGCTCGGGGCCACAAGTCCCCAGGACTCAAACTTTAAAGACGTGGATCAAACGTGGATCAGTGGATCAAAGAAAATCTCTGGATTCGGCCGAGAAATCCCTAGCTTCAATCGCCTTTTTCTATGGGTTACAGTAATTTCCCACAGTTGTTGCCCAATCCCCCAATGTCCGTTGAAACTAATTCTGTGCCCAATCCCCCAATGTCCGTTGAAACTAATTCTGGCATATACTTGCTAAGTAGGTTATATCTTGAAGATTGTTTTTTTTTAATGATGATCCTACCACTTTCTTTTTGGGGTGCTTGGTGGTTTATCCCACTTAATTAATAGGTTATAACTTAGCTATGAATGGGCTGAGTAGGGGCAGTGTCCACTTAATACCAGGGTGAACTAACCCACTTCCCAACTGGGATGAACCAACCAGTATGGGAACTCCCCATTTCCATTGGTCGTAGGTATAAACATCTATAAACGGGCCATTTATTTTGTCCATCTATATGCATAGATATATATATATATATATATATATAATAGTGATGTTGAATTACCGGCGAGTAGCAAACCGTGACAAATCACCAGTTTGTTGCTGAACTCCCGTTTTTTGGGGGCGAAAGATCAACCGCACGCACCTCCCGGGATTGAATGTCTTGAACCTGCGGACGTTTTTAGCTATGTGGCCCAGGTTCAAAAAGGGGTGTAACTTCATTGAACAAAAATGGAATTTTACCGATGTTTCAATGTTTCAACGATGTTGGTCCGTAGTATCAACCATCCAACCTTAGGCGTATCTAGTTCTGAACCATACCCAGTTCAGCAGCGTGTCAGCGAAAAAAACATGTGATATAACCTCCGAACTGGAAACCATGGCCCATTTATAAACATGTTTGTCTGATCAAATAGTAATCTTCCGCAGAACCATCAAACTAGTTTCCCATTATTCATTGATAAAGTCATCATGTTCACTGGTGAAATCCACATTGTTTTTTTGGTTGACTGAATCCAGCATAAACCTCGTGAGTTGCTGCATCATATCCCATTGTATATACATATGTATATTATATCCCTTGTATATACAGTATATCATGGAACGAGTAAATTTCCAATAATACTGCTGGTTAAATCACCGCAAGTGAGCTGTTGTTTGTAGTTGATCAAATCACCCCATGACTTCGCCACCGTGACCAAGTCACCGTGGTGTACCACTGCTGCAGAGCTTCCAAAAATGCTCTAGTATCGGCCATCATCTTTGTACCTCGGAGACAGCCACCATCACCATCACCATCACCACCACAATCATCATCATCATCACCACCATCATCATCATCATCATTTGCACCGAAATCATCATCTTCATCATCACCATCACCATCAGCCTCACCATCGTCATCATCATCATCAGCATCATCATCACCGTCATCATCATCAGTAACGAAAACCATCATCATCATCATCATCAAAATCATCGCCATTTCATCTCAAGAATCACAAATTGATTTGAGTCATCACCATTTCATCACATGTTCAAGACCATTCCATCACCACCATCATCACCATCACTCTCATCAAGACCATCACCATCAACATCATCATCATCATCAGCACCACAGTTACCACCATCATCATCATCATCATGATAACGAAAACAATCACAACCATCACCATCATTAAAATCACTACGAATTCTTTATCTTCACCAACACCATTTCACCTTATACCTTATTCATCACCATTCCATCACAATTTCATCACCATTTCACCACCACCATTCTCACCATCAACATAATAATAATCATCATCATGGTCACCATCTTCATCATCATCATCATCATCATCACCATCGTCATCACAAAAACCATCACCATCACCATCACCATCATCATCATCAAAAATCACCATCATCAGCAGCAGCAAAAGCAGCGCCATCACCACAATCAACACCAGCATCACCATCAGCATCACCACTAGCATCACCATCATGAACATCACTGTCCATCATCCCATCATCCACCATCCATCAACCATCAACCATCACCCATCATCATCAACATCATCACCATCACCAACATCATCATCAACACTGCCATCACCATCATCAAAACCATCATCACCAACATCAGCATCATCGTCATCATCATCAACATCATCTTCAATAAAATCATCATCAAATCATCAGCATTACCATAATGATGATCATCATCATTTTCATCATTTTCATCACTTTTAAAATCATCATCATCAATATCATCATGCTCATCAAAATCATCATCACCACCATCACCATCATCAACATCAATATTAACACTACCATCACCATCATCAAAACCATCATCACCAGCATCAGCATCATCACCACTATCAAACTCATCATCACCATCATTATCACCATCGTCATGATCATCATCAAAACCATCATCATCATCATAACCCTCATCATCTTAAAAACTTGTCATCAACATCATCATCATCAACACCATTATCACCGTCATCATCAACATCATCATCCAAGTCATGCTCATCCTCAACATCATCGATATCATCGTCATCATGATCATCATCATCATCATCGTCATCATCGTCACCAACATCATCACCCACATCACCAACATCATCATCATCACCATCATCAAAAATCATCATCATTATCATCATCACCATTCACATCATCATGACCAAAATCATGGAAACATCATCATTTTCAAAATCAACATCAACATCAAAATCACCATCAACATTATCATCATCAAATCATCATCTTCAAAAAAACATCATCATCAGCATCATCATCATCATCATCAAAAAATCATCAAAACCATCACCAACATCACCAACATCACCAACATCACCAACATCATCATCATTGTCATCATCTTCATCCGCAAAATCATCAAAATACTCGAGAACAGCATCATCACAACAATCAAAATCAACATCATCGTCATCATCATCATCACCATCATTGTCACCATCGTCAAATTCATCATTATCATCAGCTTCGTCATCAAAATCATCATCATGATCATCAGCAAAATCATCATCATGATCAAAACCATCACCATCACCATCACCATCATCATCATCAAAATCATCATCACCACCATCATCATCACCATCACCATCATTACCGTCATCATCAAAATCATCATCATCATCACCATCATCATCACCATCATCATCATCACCACCACCATCACCATCAACATCATCAAAATCACCATCATCAAAATCATTTATCATTTCCATCACCACCATCAGAATCAACATTAAAATTAACATCATCACCATCATCACCATCACCATCACCATCATCGCCATCACCATCACCATCATCATCATCAACATCATCATCATTATCATCATCTTCATCAGCAAAATCACCACCACAACCATCACCAACATCACAATCATCATCATCATCATCATCATCATCACCATCACAATCATCACCATCACCGCCATCACCATCACCATCACCATCATCTTCATAATCATCAATTGTCATCTTCATCATCAAAATCAACATCAACATCTTCATCATCATCATCATCATCATCAACAACATCATTTTCATCGTTATCATCATCTTCATCAGCAAAATCATCACCACAAACCATCACCAACATGACAATCATAATCATCATCATCATCACCATCACCATCACAATCATCATCACCATCTCCATCATCACCACCATCACCATGACCATCATCATCACCATTATCATCACCATCACCATCATCACCATCATCACCATCATCACCATCATCATCACCACCATCACCATCACCATCGTCACCACCACCATCATCATCACCATCACCATCATCATCACCATCATCACCATCACCATCACCATCATCACCATCACCATCACCACCATCATCATCATCATCACCATCACCATCATCATCATCAAAATCATCATCATCATCACCATCATCATCACCATCATCATCATCACCACCACCATCACCATCTCCATCACCATCAACATCATCAAAATCATCATCATCAAAATCATTTATCATTTCCATCACCACCATCATGATCAACTTTAAAATTAACATCATCACCATCATCATCACCATCATCACCATTACCATCACCATCACCAACATCACCATCACCATCATCACCATCACCATCATCACCATCACAATCACCATCATCACCATCACCATCATCATCACCATCATCATCATCATCACCCATCATTACGCATCATCACCCATCAACCATCATCACCATTATCATCATCAGCATCATCACCATCATCATGATCATGATTGTCATGATCATCATCATCAAAGTCGTCATCATCATCATCATCATCACCATCATCATCATCAACATCATCAACCATCACCAACATCATCATCAAAATCATCATCATTATCGTCAACATCATCAGATTTGAGCAAATTTCCAAAACCATCAGATCCGAGGCCAACCGCAAAACTGCTGCCCAAGGTACTGCTTCGCCAGTCGTCCCCCTTGTATCGGAGCAAATACCTCACCTGGACTGTCCAGAAATCTATGATTACAATATCCCTATCAGGACAGCCTATGGTAAATGATGATTGGTAATGAAATATATACTATAAATCAGTTTTGGGTCTGCCTATCAGTCATAATACTATGTCATATATCCACTATCTAGTTTGTTTGGTTTTAGAATGACAGGGAACAATATAAATGTCTGGAAATCATGATCATCATACCTCTGGGAAATACCATATAAAACCATGTTCACTGAGAAAAAATATTATATTTCCCAAACCAGAATTGAAGTCTGAAATGGCAATCGTTTCCTCTAGATTCTCCATCATCTATGGTGAGGTCGACGGGGTTGCTATAATTTACTGTTTTCGGGATGGACTCTCCATGTTTTTTTTCAACGGAAACGATGAAGAAGAATGCCATGGGATGCGAAGGAAATTTTGGGTCCAACATGGGACACCAATGGATCCACAGAAGTGTTACTACTTCAAAGCCATATGTAACATAGAACCACAGATTCACATCGGCATATTTGAATAGTTCAAATAAACAAATACAAATATGAAGTCTGAAAAGGACATTATATACATATAATGAGGATATCCACGAATGAAAGGATTGTGGGTGTGTTTAAAAATGTGGATAACCTACCATTGTAAATTTCAGTGTGGAAAATGATGCTACAGCAATGGCAAAAATGGGGTATGTGATTTTTCCATATTTTTCCCACAATCTGAGGGGGCATTCCATCTACACCATGCAACAAACGGGGGTTTTCTCACCGAGGTATCCCAAACCCTTCATGATTAATCATCCCTTTCCCCACTCAGATGGCCGTTGTATACCCCATCATACAGACCCAATGCGAAAGTTCTGTTAGTATTAGTAGCATACACGAGACCCTCTGGTAATCTGTTACAGTTTGCTATTGAAAATGGCCCAGACGAAATAGTAAGTCTTCCCATTAAAAATGGATAAAAATGCTGATTGTTCATCGTTTTTGGTATGTTTACCAGGCCGGGTAGTTTATTTGTACTATACTCTACCCTCTGGTAAACTAACATAACTATGGAAAATCACCATTTTCAATGGGAAAATCCACTATAAATGGTCATTTTCAATAGCTACGTTAAATTACCAGAGGGTAGGTGGCCCTCAGCTAACTCTCGCCCTGAACTGCGGACTGAAGACCCGTGTTCGACTCAATGGACCCCCCCATAACCTCTGGGCTTTTTTTTGACAAAACAACGAGAAAACCTAGAAAAATTATACATTTTGGGAGACCCCATGTCCAGACAATCCAAGTGGTCCCAGGAACAATTGCCATCATCTGCATCACCATTTCCGGCCTTGGCAATTGAAGGGATTTGATATACAAGGTTAGGCCCTCTAGATAGCAAAGTTGGTTTACATCTACAATAACCACAAAAACCATGGTTTCTGCTAGATATCTGCAAATCTAGTGTTCATATGTGTTCATGGCTTTACACACCAACTTATCACTGGGCCTCACCAAACGTATGATATATCAGATATCAACTGACATGACGACCCTGCCTCCAAAATGGTTGATTAGTTGGGGTCGATTTTAATTTGGGGAATGCCCCTGGAATAACCAATCAACACCAACCGACAGTGGTACCCTCGTACCCTCTTGGAGGGGTGTTAAAAATATTGTACCAGTGCCTAAGTTAGGATCTATGGCTGAAAATCAATGACCCATAGGATGGCTTGGTACAAGAAATAATCCCTTGCTACAAATAAACACAGTCAAAGAAGCCCTGATTGAGTGGTGGATCTATGATCAGCTGGTCTGAGGCCCCAGTAAAGACATTGCAAGAATGACCTCGGCGATCAAATTTGACAGGAATTGGACTATTTATGGGAAAATCATACACTACAGTTTCCTAAACTAAACCAAGTTCGGCCATTTGGGGACGAGTTCCCCAATCTTAACCATCATCCATTCTGAAGACCAACGGATCGCGAAAAAAATACCCTTTTCCTAGCGAGGAAAAGTCCAGCAGCCAACGCTAAAATCAGTGAACTCATGGCCTTTGCCACGATCCTAAATAATTATATAATAAATCGATATTAACATCGTCATTTCTAGGTGTTCATCCCCCGTGACAAATATCACAAATTATGGTTAAAGGAAAATCCCTGTAGATTTGTCGAAATCCCTATGGTGAATCCTTATGGTCATTATATTGATAGCTATGGATGGCTTTTCCCATCTCCCTCCCACCTTTGCTGAGAAACGGTCTTGCCATGGCCTTGATTTCAGCCACATCGCGAGGCCTCAAAGACCTGATAAAAAGAAATGCCAAATGAGAAGGTTCCAAGTAAGTAGCCCACTTCATGGACTAAACATTGGGATTTATCATGATTTAACCAGCAAAACTGAAGTCTGTAGTTGATTGATGATAGCTAAGTTAATGTTGTAAATTTGGACACTTTTGTGGCTTACTATGGTACTTTTATGATATATGTTATGATATGAAACATGATCAAAGTATATGCTAAATCCAAATCCAACAAACCAAAAAGTGGAGGCCCCACATCGTAGTGCTTCTATTGCTTGATTTTGGCAGGACTCGTCGCTTCCTAGATGGGCAATACTCCCTAGTTGGATGCTCTGGATCGCTCTGGCTATGCAAAAAAATCATAATTGCCATGTAATTGCACCCATTTTGTAAGAGCGATTTACATAATATGCATGTAATGGATAATATATAGATTTACTACAATTCATCCATTTTGGTTTGGTATCTTCTTTTCACCCGATTTCTAGCATATGCACCTTTATATACAGTAAGAATATCTACCTGGAACGCGTGCGCGGTGCATAGTTTCAGTATACTTTGAGCTAGTGACTGTTTTCTTGTCACTGTAATACTTTTGCGCCAAAAGGCAGCAACTTTGCGATTTGGTTCCGTAAACGTAGCATCAATACATCTCAAAGTGGCGTAAATACTCGTAAAGTAACGTAAATATTCCTACTCCCCAAATAATGAGTTTTCCAGTGCCAATGATATAGATACACAGTGGCGGAGTGACTGAAATTATGGTACGCTATGTTTTCCAGGCAAAACAACGGGGAAGAGTGATATAGTTCTCATATTTTGCTGAACAAACACACCATGACCACTGCAAAGTGGTGCGCCCTAGTTGTGTTTGTTGGTTTATGTTCACCCATCTAACTATAGTAGCTATCATCTAATAATCACCACAAAGCCAACAGTTACCCAAAGGTCATTTCAGAGAACTTGGCTATAAAACTAAATATCTGGTTTGTGGTTTCAACCATCTTGAAAAATATGAAAGTCAATAAGAAGGATTATCGAAAATAAAAAATGTTTGAAACCACCAACCTATACTCAAATGAGCAATGAATTTGGTTAACTAGTGAACGTCAGTGGACTTACACGCCATTACATGGCCTCATGATTGGGGGTGCAACCCAGTTGAGCCATGGAAATCACGCCCATCAAATCCTATAAAATACTGGTTGATAAATAGGTATCCCGTTGACTCTTGCTTACATAGTTCAGAATTCCTAACCAACCAGGCATCTAGGTAAACAAGCCTGTATAATATCAACCCTACCATCGCAGAAACCACGACTTATATATCAGGCGCATCTCCATATCTCTGGAATCTCTGGCACGGTTATTTTTTAAAACAGCAATAACCACTATACTCATGTATATAGTGACATAATTGATGGTTAAAACATTAAAAACCCATTAGAGTATATTAAAGTCAAATTACATCATATAAATTGCGCAGGCTTCTTGATGCTTAAGCTAGATCCTAAGATAACGTAGATTAGATGTGGACAATCAACCATTCCTATGTTTTTCCATTGTTTTTCGCAGCTATAGACCTCCATTTAAAACCCATATAGTTTCGCTACTTTAGTTCCTATGGTTTCTAGTTTCTAGGCCCTTTTGAGGTACCTCCAAGTGTCGTCCAAGCCGCGCAATGAGCTCCTCCTGCTTTCGACCCATGCCAGGTATAGCTCGCTGCATCATGGACACCGTGCCGTTCTTGATCCATAGCCTGGATTCCCCGGGGCAGCCGTTGTTGATGGCAACCGATGGTGGGAAAATGATGGGACATATGGGAGAGTATTGGAAAATGATGGGAACATGATGGGAAATCACTATCTCAGATGAAAAAGCTCCTGGAGCTGGTGACTGTTGGCGATATATCATATAACTGAAGCGAGTTATAGGTGTAGGAAACAAACAAGCAATGGATTGGGGGTGGTAACTACTTGGATGTGCATCCCACCAATCCTAAATGGATTAGATCCATAAGGGGAAGATATCCTGTCAGTCTTGACATCTGGGATGCACACCTTGGGGCCCCTATAGCAAGAAGCTGGAAGGCCCCACCTTTCAGTTGGCAAACTTATCTGGTTGGTGGTTTCAACCCCTCTGAAAAATATTAGTCAGTTGGGATGATTATTCTCAATATATGGAAAAATGTTCCAAACCACCAACCAGTTATGATTCAGTCTTTCTGGTTTCGGGGATCCTGGTAGATGTTGATATATGGAACTTCGCCCCAAAAAGAACTCAGGGAATGGATATGAATGGATAAATGATGATGCATTGGAATGACAAGTTTATAGTAACTACGTGAACTTGACCCTTTTAAATTAATTCCAAAAAACTTGGGAAATGGGTGGCTTGTCGGATCACTGTATCCGAAATCCTATATCCTTAAAAACCTAATATCATCATATTGTCCAATATTGTTAAACTATCATTTAGGGGCAGTTTCCACTCCAAAGCATCATTGATGGCTCTCTTGTTGCGAGGTCGTTGGAATTTGAGCGACAAAAGAAAGAACACCCTACTTGCGGTGATCTCTGACTTGAAGATCACTCTCCCCAGTTGAAATGGGCCCTAGAGTTGTTTGTTGGCAAGTTCCCCATTGTGGTGAAAGGGGTCGACCCTTTCAATGAATCGAACCAGTCTGATAGGTGGGTATATAATATTGGGGGAAATGAATTAATGCCCAAATCGGAAAGGTTCGCGGTTCCAGAATTCAGTAAATGCCAAGCCGCTTCTGACAAAGATGTGGAACTCCCATGTCTCTTGCAACCAGATTCTGGATTGCCGACACTTTGTCCTCTCTATGTCATGGGAGAGTATGGCGTTGTATTTCGTTGTGTACATGTGTTGCTATGTATATATATATACAAGTATATACGCAAATATATCTCCTTGGTGGTTTCAACCCCTCTGGAAAATATGAAAGTCAGTTGGGATGGTTATTCCCGATACGAGTATATGGAAAAATAAAACATGTTCCAGTCACCACCAATCAGATATAATAGTCATCTAGATTGATGAAAAAAACATCAACCATGTTTAGTTGATTATACTAGTGGATATCCATGGATAAATCATTACATTTGGGGAACACCTGTGATAATTTTTACTACTAAACCATCCAGTGTCGAGTTGCGGCAGTGGCCTGGAATTCTCTGAAAACATTGTAAGACAAGCACCAACAGATCCATGGGTTTTGTATCATGATGTTCCCATAATTTCCCATTAAAACAGGTAAGATGGAAAATCTATGTTTATACATGTTTATACATGTAATTATATATATATATACCCATATCATGTCAATTCATATTATATCTCAATTTCAAACCACCAACCACTTAACCAGACCTTCTGGGAAAAGGAATCAACCTGGAGGTATCACCTTCGAGGAAAAAATCAACATCTGGAATAAAACATTGGGGGAAAACCCCACCATCAAAACTTTGGAGCAGGGCCCGATCAAGATCTATCAATCAAGTATCCAATGATTGTATTCGTATTATATGGAGAAAATGTCAACCTACTGTCGTAGTTTAGACGCCCAAGGAAAGGAAAAACCCGGCAAGAGGTCTTGCGACCAGCTCAAGTCTCCAACGACTACATGGGCTTGCTTCCTATAGGATCCACCCAACGGATGGGATGATTCACCTGCATCAGTTGGAACATCACCCCCGTAACTATGGGATACGATGGGTATCCACTTACAACATCTTACAACTCGAATTGCAGCCCCACCTACTGGCTCTGACAAAATCTGCCACGGCCACGTCGCCGCAATGGCCCCATCCCACAGTTCCATCCCGGGTCTCCTGAGGGTCGGCTTCGATCACTTTCTCCTCTCCAGTCATCTTCTGAACCGTCACAGAAATTTTCGCCATGGCGATGACTCGGAGACCCCGGCCTCGGGCCTCTCCCAAGCGATTGTCGAGTGGGGATGATTTCACCAGGGATCCGTGCGTACGTACTTCCGGAGTACGAGTCGTCTCTGGTGCATTCGATTTCTTGATATTTCTTGATATAGCCACTATACCTCCTTTTTTTAGGAGTGATGCAATACATTGACTACCAAAATCCATCCCTCTTATCTATACCTCCATGATCCTCCATGTGATCCGAAAGGATCTGACGGACGTGGGCTGACCCCCTGACCCCTGTGGCCCGTTTTAGTTCATGGGCGCCCTGACATTGATCAGTTCAGAATTTCATAGGGTCCCTTGTGAGGAACGAACAGCTTGTTCCTCCTCCAAACGGAGGGATGACCAATTCCAGTCAGAAAGTGGGTCACCATTCCCTCTGCCGTATCCGTATCTATAGGATCCAAAATCCCAGGACCATGCCTAGTACCCAACGACTTGAAAGCAAATACCTTCTTTCAAATCGGGCATTTGCCTGGCTGACCCTACCTTGATCACCCAGGATTTATTTACCTAGCCTTCACCAAGATTTAACAAAATGAACTTAAGGCTTATATCTGATAGTCTGATAGTGCTTCTTCGTTTGCCATGACCCTAAATGCAAACCACACCGTTCCACACATGACATTGCTAAAACAAGTCGAGTCTTTGGTGGGATATGCGGGGCTCCCCAGAGATTCTTTACATTTCCTGAAAAGCAGGGTTGCTCCAAAAAATACCTTGTGTATATCATTTGCCTATAATGGGTTGAAGCAGTCCTGTAAAGCCATCTAAAACCATCATTCTTGGGGTCGGCTACTGTTTTGCTGTGAACATTTCGGGAAACAAACTATTTTTGGGGTTCACCAAATTTGGAATGCTTGGTTTTTGACCTGCACCTACCCACTCATTTCAGGGATACATTCGTCCATGACACTTCGGCAATCTCCACCTTTTCCCCTGCACTTGTGTTGCTGAAGTCAGGCTGGGTCCGCTTCAAATTCGTACATCTCTGCCGTTCACAAGAAATCAAAGTAATCAAAGATCAGAATCTCAATTATATAGCACCCATCATCATTATATAAACCGGAGAACAAGATCTGAAGAAGCTTCACTAACAACTTCTTTCTTTCGCATTTCTCTGATCTCCTGTCAGCTTAAAATATAAAGCTCATCGCTGGAAAGCACCTGAAGTCACGGTCTTTTTCTCGCTCTTTGGCGACGTCGGCCTCAGGGATTGAACCGGGAAAATGGATTTACAATCAACACAAGCAAGGCAAGGACATGAAGCAATGATTTGGCTAACCGGCTAACCCACCAACCCACATAGTTGTAGGATGTTGTACGTAAACAGTTTTCAGTCATTCGTCAACCCTGCGCACTTCATCAACGAGATGTTACAGGCCACTTGCAACTGATCTGTCCAACAAACTGAGCCAGACTTGGACTTCCGCAACATGGCATGGTTTACTACCAAAACCAACAAAGTTGTGGTCCCTGACCTTCAAACAAGGATCCGTATATGGATGTGTCTTAAAGAAGGATAAAAAGAGGTTCCCCAAAACCATAGCTTTCAATACCAAAACGGTCCAATTTTTCATGAATTGGGGGTACCCCAAAGGATTGTCATGGATTGCAAACCTTCGTTTTCATGTGGCAAACCGCCATTGATGGCATCTCCCCAACCATTTCCCGTTTCGAAGTTCAGCCCGAGACTCCTGCGGCGCGGCCTACGCCTCTCCAGTCCTGGATCCAGGTGTCCCATCCCATGACGATGAACAAATTTCATGACAATTCATTTGGGGATCCCAATTTATGACGATAAACCATGAAATTTCATCACATAAATTGGGATCCCCAATTTCTCAGAGCACTCGTCTGTTCGAAGAGTCATCTGGGTGTCTCTCAAGAGCGCGGAAATCAAAGACTCTGAAGAGCTTGGTGGCTGGAATTCTTTGATAATTTCAGTACTTCATCAACAAAAACTGACTAGTCTTGACCTTCAAACATGGCGTGCTGGGCAATTCCTCGTCTATAGATGATGTTCCCAGCTATATATATATACTGTATATTATAAACAATTATAATATATATATATATATTACGAACTATTAAAAACTATTATATATATATATACATATTATAAATTATTATATATAGTATACAAACTATATATATATAAACCTCGATTCATGGTTTCCCAGCTAGCCATGTTTGATGTACTGACCTGTCCCTCGTCTTCCCGGTCTACATTAATCCCCCCACATGGACGCAGTGCTTAGCGCTCTTAGCAACCGTGGTCAAATCCGGAGACAGCAAACCTATACAATATAGAGGATCAATTGGTGTAAGATACTCTGGTTGGTGGTTTCAACCATCTGGAGGGTTACATGATGGTTAATGATGGTTAGTGAGTAAATCATCTATATATCTGGTTGGTGGTTTCAACCTACCCCTCTGAAAAATGATGGAGTTCGTCAATGGGGTTGGGATGATTATTCCCATATATGAAATGGACAATAAAAAAATGTTCCAAACCACCAACCAGTTGTAATAGTTAAACCAGTTATTGTAAATATCTTACAGCAAACCTAATACTTACAATATCTTACAAAAAATATTTTAAATGTTCAATACACAATCACTACGTTTGTAAAAATCATGTAAAGGCATTCCCCCGCACCACGACCAGTCGTATTCTCCCGAAGTTGAGACTAGGCCCCTGACACCTAATTGAGATACCCTCTGGTAAACTAACATAACTCACCATTTTTGATAGATAAATCAACTATAAATGGCCATTTTCAATAGCTATGTTAAATCTGGTACTCCAAAGAAAGTTCTGGATTCCAGGTGAATTCTCAGAGTTTGATGGGATATTGTCGCCAATTTTGGTCTTGTGTTCCCCTTACTCATCATCATTTGTAGGTTTTGGTTGGGGAGAACTTTATGTTTTGGGGGATTCCTAAAATGGGGGGGGGGTACCCCAAAATCATCCATTCTAATAGACGTGTCCATTATAAACAAACAATTTTTTTGGGGATCCCGCACCCCAGTTGTATACCCCAATACACCTGACTTCCCAACATATTTCCATATCTTTCCGCAACAAAAATCCACGGAAGTTCACGTGATGTTTAACCTGTGAGATGCAGGCAATTGCTGGATATTGTAGTCCCTTATTGACTCTCAACTATTTGAAGTTCTTTGACTCTGTCACCATTGGCAGCTAGCTTTTAGCATCTTTTAGCTAGATGATTAAATTATTGACAGTCATACATACATTAACTAGTATAGCTTGATTGGCCTGGACAGGGACTTCGAATTTTGCGAGAGCTGCAACACTTCGACACTTGGAGGATGATTATCCCAATCTGTACACGCAACGTCAGTTCGGAAGTTATAGATTCCCAATATGTTCCCATGATATTCCCATCTATAAATGGGCCATGGCTTCCATAGCTACGTAAACGTTTACCAGAGGGTATATTCCCATACCAATATCATATTACCATCATGGGAAAATATATTCCCAATATATTCCATATAAACCATATGATATAAACCATATAAACCATATAAACCATATAAAAACCATATAAAAAACGATATAAAAAACGATATAAAAACATATTAAAACCACATAGAAACCATATATATATATAAACATAAAAACCTTATAAAAACCACATAGAAACCATATAAACAACATATAAACACCTTATAAAAGCCATATATTCCAATAAATCCAAAGCACCAACCATTTGGGCTGTCCACTGATTCCAGTGACACGGTCATCCAAGGGGCTCCGACCAGCTCGTGGCTTGAACCTGACCAGTTTAGGGAAAGATAGGCTGGAAAGTATGCCAGTTATAATGCTTGGAACATAAGTTGTATATGCTTTATAGAGATAATGAATGATAATGATACATAAGTTGGAACATGTGGTTTCTGTTTGATTTCAAGTTAGTTTCATGATTTTTGGATGTGAAAATAGATCTGGCAAGCTCTGGACATGTTCTCATCATGACTGTAAAGTGGCAACATTGGATTTCAAGCAAAACAAAAGTCGCGGATTCTGCCCTGTGATGTGCAACACTGATCACTGCCGGGATATAATTTTACCGGGAAGTTCATCAACAACAATGATGCGATCGTCCAAACAGAAACCATCGAAAGATCATCAGCAGCAGTCGAAACCACTAAAGGCGACCTGGAGACCAGTTGAGTCAGACGATTTTGAACCAAAAAACATGTGGAAATTACCCTCTGGCTATGTCAAAATAGCTATTGAAAATGGCCATTTATAGTGGATTTTCCCATTAAAAATGGTGATTTTCCATAGCTATGTTAAATTACCAGAGGGTAAGTGTTTTCTGAATCTTTTCAACCATCCACACCGGCAAACATGTGGAATGTGCATACTCATACCAACCTTCGACCTATTGAAAAATCACGGCTATTCAACAGTAGTTATGTATGTTGCCTAAGTGTTACATCCGGTACAACGTCCTACAACAACTGCATATCTCAATCTCCTGATCATAGTTCTGTACCGCTAATATCCGCGACATGTCTTTCTAAAGGGGATTTGTCTTTCACCGTGTCTGATGTTTCATATGCGTTGCTTCAATCCCCAATAATTTAGTTAATCTTCCCATGTTCCTCACCGTTTATGCATATGTTCCCGTCAGCATTTTTTTCTTGCGAAATTAGCCATGAAAACTACCAAGATCCCAACCCATCAAATACTTGTTTCCCCAACATTTCATGGGATAACAGCCAATATTTTTGTCTGTTAAAATGGTGCTGCAATCCTTTTTTTTCACGTGAATCTTGGATACCCTGGGAACAACTCATTCTTTATCTGGTCAGGTTCATTTATCCCATCATAATCCATTTTCCCATTTATGGCGGACAATTGAAATATTAAACTACAAGGTAATGCCCCCTAGTTATTTTTGTTGATTTGTGATGCCATCTAAAGTTATTTGATAATTATTGACCCAACAGTTACATCCAATTTATGCACAACTAAGAACAATTCTGAGAATAACATAGAATAAATTAACAATATATTAGTTAGATTGAGTATCTAACTAACTAACTAACTAACTCACTAACTCACTAACTCACTAACTCACTAACTAACTAACTAACTAACTAACTAACTAACTAGTAACTAACTAACTAGTAACTAACTAACTAACTAACTAACTAACTAACTAACAAACAATATACACTTAAATCGAATTAAATCAACTATCAATTTTCATTTCTGCAGCTGAATTCCTCATTTTTCGTCCATGTCCATGTCATTTCAGTCCTGCTCCGAGGACTTGTTCCAGCTCTCCAGGGGCGCATCTGTATCCATGGCGGCAGGTGGTAACAAGTCCTGGAGATGTTTCGAGGTGGAGAAATCGGTCTTAAGGCACACATTGGGATCTTTCACTGCAAAACAATGAAGATTTACCCAACAAACATGCTGATGGAGGGATGGAACCAGGAAAACATGGAGACCAATGGAAACTTGGAGATGGTAGTCTCGAAATTGTAACAATGCGGACTTAAGCTGCAACCGTGGAGAGCCGCACAATTGCCATTGAACCCACAACAACATATCCGGGGAGGGCATACATCACGGAACAGCTATTGTTTCCCTCATAAAATGATCTGCAATGATTTCACCAAGAAGAGAAATCGACCCTCCGTGCCTCCGTGAATTGTAGCCCACTGGCTACATAGGAATGATGGAGATGGCTCAAAATCGGGGAAAATTGGGTTCGCATTGTTCATTCCCGAATCCCGTTTCACTCTGAGTCTGGCAGGTGTGGTACTTTTGCATAGTTTTCAGAAGATGAATTGCATTTTTCATGGCAGGCACAGCACTTCAGACGTAACGCTTTGCGTGCTGTACACTCTACACTCCACACTCCAGACTCTACACTCCACACTCCACACTAAACACTCAACACTCCGACACTCCACACTTTACATTCCACACTTTATACTCTACACTTTACACTCTACACTTCACACTCCACACTCTACACTTCACACTCCACACTTTTTACACTTTTTACACTTTTTACACTTTTTACACTTTTTACACTTTTAACACTTTACACTCCACACTTTACACTTTACACTCCACACTTTACACTTTACACTCCACACTTTACACTTTACACTCCACACTCTACAATCCACACTCTACAATCCACACTCTACACTCCATACTCTACACTCCACACTCCACACTTTACACTCCACACTCCACACTTTACACCCTACCCTACATTTTACACTCCAGACTTACACTTTACACTCCACAATCCACATCCACACTCTACAGTTTACACTCCAGACTCTGCACTTTACACTCCAGACATTACACTTTACACTCCACACTCTACACTCCACACTTTACACTTTACACTGCACACTTTAAACTTTACACTCCACGCTTTACACTTGACACTTTACACTCTAAACTCCATACTCTACACACGACACTCCCCATCATACACTTTACACTCCACACTTTACACTTCACACTCCACACTTTACACATTAGACTTTACACTCCACACTCTACGCTTTACTCTCCACATTCTAGACTCTACACTCCAAACTTTACACCACACTTTACATTCCACCCTTTACACTCTACACTTTACACTCCACACTTTACACTTTACACTCTATACTTTACACTCCACACTCTACACTCCACACTCGACACTCCACGCTTTACACTCCACGCTTTACACTCCACACTGCACACTTTACACTTCACACTTTACACCCTACACTTTACACTTTATACTCTACACTTTACACTCTACACTTTACACTCCGCACTCTACACTCCACACTTTACACTCCACACTCCACACTTTACACTCCACACTCTACACTTTACACTCCACACTCCACACTTTATACTTTACACTTTACACCCTACACTTTACACTCCACATTTTACACTGCACACTTTACGCTGTGTACTTTACACTCCACACTCTACACTCTACACTCTACACTCCACACTTTACACTTTACACTCCACACTTTATACTCCACACTCCAGACTTTGCAATCCACCCTCTTCTGCATTCCACAGTCTACAGAGTCTACAGCGCACTGGTACGGTACCAGGGGAAACATGTGCAAGACTGTTCAAATAACTTGTTTCACAAAAGTTTAAAAGTGTTCTACGTGACTGCATTCGGGTTCGTGGGCTGCATCTTGTTTTCGAGCAGTCAACCATCCAAATACAGTGTTCACTAAGTTTGAGCCATGCCCAAAATGCAGTAAGAACTGTCCAAAATTTATCACCTGGGAAAGCGGTATCCCAGTTTTATACGTAACTACATTTAAATATACGGATTTTTAAATATCCGAACTTTTATTTTAGACTTCGGGGCAGGCTTTCCTTGGCCCGCCCAGCCATTTGAACATACGCAATCCAATTTGTTTACACATGCAGTAAAGTATACGGATGGAACTGATGTTTCATACTACCTCCGGGGCGTCGCGCTCTCGCCCGTCTCCACATATTTAAATGTTGTTGCCGTATATAGATAAATCATGTCGAATAGTTTCTATGTTCATGCGTGTTTGCCAGAACACAAGCTACAACCCATCACTGGCTTGTGGTTTAGCTTGGAAAAACCAGCGGCACTTTTAGATGGCGATGTGGCCAAACTCAGCACCGTCGAATCATATGTGGGGCAATATTTTGACCTGTACCGCAATGTTCAAGTTATGACCCAGTATCTTGCACTCTTAAATTGGCCATTTGAGGCTTTGAGGGGAGGAACGTTTCTAACATTTGTTAGACAACACCCTGTAAAGTTTCCCATTGATCCATGCTTTATGATGAGTTTCCCATTGATTTACCTATTAAAAATGATGATCGGTTCAGTCAGCCAAATCCGTCTCAAGATCTACCTTCTTGAAGTCCTCCATGTCATCTGGCTCTACGCCCTTTTGCGAGGCAATCTGAGCGGGCGACACTTCAAACAACCAACAAACAAGCTGGATCTGATACGATTTGATTGACACATATAGTCCATCAATGTCCATCATATAGTTTTGTTAAACCTCCAGCCTCCGGTAATCAATATGTATAACTGTATAATATATGACAATGGAAAAACGTCACCACTTATAGATTTTTCTCCATTAAACCTCCACATGTATGTATATATATATACACGGAATTTTCAATTGCCACGTTTGATTGCCGGAGGATAACCGAACAAGAAGTGGCATTTGACCATCCAAATCTCAAGGTGTGGACCAAGATAGAACCAACAGAAATCAGGATGTGCGGTTTAGCTGACAATCATGTTGATTTTGTCAACTGGAGTATCTGGAATACTATGTTTTTCCGAGATGAATTGCATAAGACTGATTATGTGATGAACAATCATGAAAACGTACACATTGATGTATCTATACGTATCTTACAGTTTCTCATATAGTCTTATGTGACAGGAAGGCACTCCTGACCTCATTTTACACAAAGTGGTTTCTGTGATGTGGGTCTTCGGGCCTTCCGGAATCTGGTGCTTTACAAGCTGACAACAGGACGATCTTGCATAATCTTGCATTCCCTGGTCATGAACTGATTATGTCATCTTACTCCCTTGAAATTGAAAATCCAATGACATCATCAAGCATACCTGAAACCTTGACCTAGAGACAGTTTCTCTATTATATAATTGATAGGTGATATTCAGCACCTCTTTGTAATGTTACATCCATTAACATACATGTTCGTAACATCCAACCCTTGCATAAAACTCTACAGGGGGCCATGCTGTTCGCATCGTTTTCCCGGCAAGTGACAGCTAGGTTAGTGAGTTTCTGAGACAACATATGGGATCCATGTGTACAAATGTGTATATGCATATACATATATATATTGATTGCATATATGTAATTTTTATTATAAACTAAAATCATGTAATTGCGTGTATATACAATCTACATACAGTGTATATTATATATACAAAAGACAAACATGGGGAAAAACTGGACACCCCGAAACAAGTAATCCAATCCTCCAATAACCCTGTTACCATACCACGCCCCTCTTTTGTTCCGAGGGGCACTTGAGCCATGTGTCCACAGCATGGGTTAGGGTTACATCTACTTCTCACTATGGCTACTCTACATGTATAACGCTTCTATACATGTGGTGCATACTGTACATACATTCGGGTATATCTACTTGGGATGTATTGGAATCATAGCTACGGAATGCCTACACTAGACCTACCTGCATATGCTATACATGGTGGGGCTCAGGGGTTGATATATTTCAACTGTATATATATACATTCTGTGGAGCTACATATGCATATTCTTTCCGACAGCAAAAACGAGCTGCTCCACTTCACTCTTCCAGGCTCCCCAGCAGAAGGTGTATCCATATGCCCAATCTGCGGAGTCCTTGGGGAGAACACCAGGAATCCCCCACGGTGATCTCCGCCAAAGGGAAGGAACACACAGTGCTTATCCAATGTGAATGTCGTGGGTTCATTTGCTTTTTTCAGAGGAGTAATATGAAATTGAAATAGATGGTCCCCTTTTTTCCCTTTCATAGTAATGATGGTAAAACAATCATAAACCACCCATTTGGTAATGGTAACCATACCACCTATAAAAATGGTGATGACTGGGGGATGGTTTATTGTTGTTTTACCCACATGATGTGAATATGGTGTCTTCATTTCCGCACGTGCTGGATCAACCGGGATCAACCCATTCACCCACTCTACTCAGTGGATGTGGATGATCCTATAGCCGCAGTTATGGCCCGAGTTATAGCAGTTCTAAGATGTTATGTGGGTACTAACCAAACCCAACATTTACTGTAGAATGTGTTTTGAATCCCATAGAAATCACCAGTTTCTAACTACATTCGCCATGGCCATAAAACTGTAAAAACCCAGCCATGCGCGGCTGGTTTTTTGTTCGGTGATCCGAAAGCTGTCCCACCAGGGAACGCTGAGGGCGATGGTGCAAACATGTAGAGCTTGGCATTGCGATAGGTGGAATAGTCCTGCTGGATGTGCATGGAATTCGACTTGAAAAATAGCGCAATGATGCGCAATGAAAAATCCTTGTCATAAACTGTAGATAACGTTTATAGATGTTTAAATTCAGCAAGATATCACTAGACACTTTTTTAGTTTGTCCACTTCCTAAGCGGAATGGTAGGCTAGGTGGACAAAGAGACAGCAATCCGAGAAATGAACTGCTGAGAACGAAACTCAACAAGAAACTTGCCGGAGATATCTCTCGTAGATAGACGTTACACTCTGGTTATTTAACATAGCCATGGAAAATCACCATTTTAAATGTTTAATAGGTAGACCATCTATAAATGGGCCATTTTCCATGGCTATGTTAAATAACCAGAGGGTACAGCAAACCTAAAGCTACAGATTTGGGAGTCCGTCACAAGGCTCGGGCTCCGACTTGTTAAGCCCACCATTCTTGGCACAAAAAAACCAAGGATATACGTTGGACGAAGATAGCAATAGCAATTCATTTTTGTTTATCCCATATGCTCCATGTATGACATATTTACCAACATTTGCCCTAATAATGACCCAGTTTTGTAGGTACAATAACGGTAAATCATGGTAAATCTACCAGCACCATGGAGCATCTGGGTATGGGTCATTCATCCGAGCCCATTTTCCAAGCGAGAAATTTTCCCAGAAACTCTCCGTAGAGTCCAATTGATCCAGTCACTGCCAGTCCCATTGCTCCAAATCCAGGATCAACCGGTCCAACATTTGGAATGGCATGAAAAAATGTCTGCAATATGAACTGGGACGTATTTTTGAATGTAGCCATCCCCGTTTCTCGAAAGGACATTCCGGACATTCCTATTGAAACTACTTTTTAAGGATTTTTATGAAATTTCAATGAATCATCTAAGTATATATATATATGATTCTATGACTATGGATCAAAACCCTTGTACGCTAAAGTGGGTACCCTTCTGTTCAAATTTCAATAGATGGAATCCATGGATGTTCATTCCAAAAAAAACAGGATCATCGGTCTTGAACCCAATTCCCAATGTTATTTTGGACCTCATGTTCTTTTACATGTCCAAATTCAGCCAGAAACTACAGTATGGTGGCTATGAAGTTAATTACTATGAATTACCCAAAAGAAGACAAGACCAACGCAGTTGGAATATTTTTGTGGGATGTATCCATGCATCGATTTCCATAGACAAGCGGATTCAATCGGTTTGTAAACCAGGTACAACTCATCAATTCACCAAAAACGCCACTGACTTGTCGTTTTTTTTTCTGATGCTCTGTCGGTCTGTGCGCACCCTGAACTCATGTCACATGTGAGTGAGACATGGGGTGCGCACGCCGGTGGGCGGCCCGCTCACTTCGGTTCGCCAGTTTTTGGGCGGTTTGAGAAAGGCAATTTATCCAATCCATACATGGAGGTTTTACATAATGGGAAAATCAGCTATAAATGGAGGTTTTACTGGGAACATCATCTATACGTGGAAGCTTTAATTGGAAAATCAGCTAGACATGAAGTTTTGATGGGAAAATCAGCTATACATCTTCCAAACTATCAAATCATGATAACATTAGAATACCAGACCCCCAGTGTACTAATAGGGGCGATACGATACCATTTGTTAGACATTTATTACTGCTTTATACTTTTTCTGGGTAACCCCAGCTGAAATATGATTGTTCTATGGGAATGTCTCAAAATTGGAGACCAAAAAGAAGCCGGTGTTCCTACCTACGAATGGATCATTTTCTGGAAACTGATCAGCTTCCCAAACTGAAAACATGTTCCGGTGTAATTCAATGTAGCAGCGGAACTACAGAAATGCGTGTGCTATCATGGTTATATGGTTTGACTTCTTTCCCTTACTATGACCTGCTCACTGCCATCAGTCTAGATCTACCAAAGCTTCACCCAACGACAGATCATAATTCCTGGTTGGTGGTTTCAACCCACCAAAAAGATCAGTAGTCAGTGGGATTTGGGATCATGATGGCAGATAGGATACCAACCAATTTATATGAGTGTGTCATGATATCAGTCAGTTAATACCTAATTCCTGGCTACATCAGGAGTGTGACAATGTCATGGACAGTTGTCCTGGAGTATCACAACTAACTTTCTCAGACCGAATGAACCGGAAGAATCTGGAAGAGGGAAAACACTTCGCAGATCTAGCCTTCAAATCACCTCATGTCCGTCGCCTTTTTCAGGCAGCCACCTGCTTCTGTGGGAGGAACATCTTAACTTCATCTTCCGTGATCGTCAGACTCCCAGGAGATGTTCTACGGATCTATTGTCAAATAGATATAGAATATTATAGAATAAAGTCATTGACATGTATTATCGGTGTATATTTTGCAATCATATCAGAACACATATTTCCTCACATTGCTGTCTTACGTTATCTTTTAGTCACATCTGGCTTTGCTCAAGGGTGCAGTTCCACTTAGGAAGTAGGTCAGTGGCCACAACTCTAGGGGCTATACATCTATATCATGTTACCCTCTGGTAAACTAACATAACTATGGAAAATCACCATTTTCAATGGGAAAATCAACTAAAAATGGTGATTTTCCATAGCTATGTTAAATTACCAGAGGGTATATCTCAACTTCCGGGGGTTATGCCAATCTGGAACCATGTTGAGGACCAAACCGTGTGGATTTGAGTCGTTGGTGCTTCTCTTTCATTGGAATTAATGTGGCAAACCCAATAGTAAATATTACCCTACAGTAAATTAACATAGACCCTGGCAGATAGGGGTTGAAAGATTAGTTTCCATTAAAAATGGGTGATTTTCAGGGTCTATGTTTATTTACCAGAGGGTATACAATTAACCGTAAATGCATTGTAAAAACTATCCCCAAATGGTGGGTTTATGGCGTTGGGTTTCCCGCATTACAGCCTAAAGACGCAACGATGTTCAAAACAAATGGATCCTGTACTCCCAAAGTGATCAAGTGGCCTACGGTTAAAAACCAATACCCTATAGATAACAGGGATCAAGTATACGATCACTAATACTTGTCCTCATGTGATTTATGGCCCGAAAACTAAAGCCTGAAAATCCCTTATTCGCTGAAGTTATGATCTACATCGAAGCAACGTAAAATGGAGATACACATTGAAATCCAGGATTGTGGCTGATCCTACCTAGCGGCCGGGTAAATATCCTGGAAAACAACCCAAAATGTTGACCATCATACCATGGTTCACAGCCCCCTTGTTCACAATCATTAACTAAAAAAATGTCACTCAACAATTCGACCTCTTCACTCGGTGGTTTTCTTCGCCGCTTCTGTTGCCGGGGCTTTGGGTACTTCTTCCACCTGGAAGTGCGGTTTGTTGGTACACCTCTGGTAAAATCACCTGACGCTGGAACATCTTTAGTGGAAAAATCGTCAACGGATCGAAATATAAAGGCAAGTGGTAAACCCAATGAACCATCCCCAACATAGCCATAAATGGGTGGTATAAACAATCCCCAGATGGTAGGCTTGTTACTGGGTTTACCACATTATACCATATTACTCAGGCTGTTTTTCTCCAGGTGTACTACTGGTAATATTGCTTCTCAAGTTTTTTTAGTGCCAAAATGTTTATGGCTAAAACATCATACAAAATTTCACTGTTTCTTGGGTAATTGCACTCCATGGGTAAATTATGTATACTGACGGACTCAGAGTTAGAACCTTTTTTGGAAAAAAAAGGGTATTTATACATCTGGCCGGGTTCTTACTCATATGAGTTAGAAGCGCTAAAATTAACCGCAGTTAGAACCCCACATTAACCATAATACTAGTAGGTACTAAAATGCCTCTAGTAATCAACCAATTGATTTTTTGGGTACCAATGCCTCAAGTGACGGTTCGTAAACTTCCCAGCCTCCCAGCCGCTTGACCCATTTTGGGACCAAAAAAGGAGGATTATCTGTGAAGCACGTACTACTACATATATAGTTTCTATCTCTAGATCTATACATATATTACAAAAGCATTATTCATTACAACATATTACAAAGGTCATGGCCCATGCTTAGCGAAGTTGCTTTAGTTCAGTAGTTTAACCAGGATTTCTGGTAGATATGCCACGGGGAACCGCATGCTTCGTCATGGTTTTTCCTTATGGTTGGTCTGACAAATAGGCCTCCACAAGACCCCAACTAGGAGTTTGCGCAGATCAAATGGCCTAGCGCCATTTTTTCGGTTACAGTTGGGTTGTCTGGTTTGTCTCAAATGGGGCACCCCGAAAAGTTGATGGTTTAACACACCTCCTTTTCCCTACTAAAAATACCGTGAAAACTGACGCGTTCCTCATCAAAGCTGTTCCGTTTCCCATAGGAAAAACTTAATTGACCAGAAGCGAACACCCAGGTATCCTACTGAAAACCAGTGATTTTTCCCATGAAAAAGGCACATCTTTGTTCGACATCTCCAGCTCGCCAGACCGGTGCCTTCTTCCAGTCGATCCTCATGCAACTCGCCTCCTTGGGGCGTTTTCACCAAGAACCATTTTTTTTTTGAAGCAACCAACTGCAGTTATAGCCCTTAACAAATAAACAAAGGCTGAGAAAAATGATGGGGAAACACTCTAAATTTGGATTGTCCCATTTGTAACTGTTAAGAACCATAACTGTGGGGAGTAACATGGAGCATTTCTTTAGTTTTATCAAGTTATACTTGATGGTCCTAGATCCACGGGTTCATCATCATGTTTCTAAAGAAGATTGCCATTTGGGGCGTATACCCATCTTCAGACACACCCAAAAATGGGTGTTGAACTGCCAAGACAAACTAGCAAATATGATTTCAAGGGGATGTCCAATCCATGATATAAATATATATATATGTATTATATATATGCATACTGTGTATAGAGTCCACATTGCATTTATATAATTGTATATATACATATATACAATATCTATGTGTAGCTAAACCACGGCACATTGTCACACAGCATTCACCAGTCTGGTTTACTCGACCGGAATTCGGCAAAGGGACGGTCCAGACCCCTCACCCAAAGTGAAGCCTACAAGGTCGTGCCCCATAGCCTGTAGATAGCTAATTTGGCTTGTAAGTCGATTAAATAAGATTTATGCTTGGCACACACACATATATATATATATATATACAGTTAATAGGGGTTGGAAACCAACTTCGTACTACCCCTTAACAAGCCATATAGACATCTCCTTCGACCAATCCAGTACACATGGCATGTGACACATGGGTTTGTCCAAAAAGACGCAGTCGTGAAACCTCCCCATTCCCTCCTGGAATTGCAATGTTCAGCTATTGGGGTACCCCCATTTATGGAAACCCTCATATCTCTTTTCAAGGCCTGAAAGCATTCCTTGGCCAATTTTTTGCCCAGCAACACAGTCTTCCGGATCACGGAAGAAGAAGATCTTGTAGACTGCTCCAGGTAAGTCCTCGCTGGAAGCCGGTGAGCCTCCAAACCATTTTATGTACATATAACATATATCAAACACATATAGCACGTGTGTATATATATATATATATATATCATCTCTCTCTCTCTATATATATATAATGATTTGAATTGTGCGTAACAAATATTACATTGATATGTGACATATGTAAGACATGCGTTTAATATGTATATATCAAATGTATTTAACATGTATGTAAATATATGATATGATATGAATATACAAATAACGTAATACACACACACATTTTTTGTGAATCACCATGTATTTAAAATAACACATTTATCTTTGTATATTTGAAACTGTTTCTAACACAACATATATGTATATATGCAAAAAAAGTATATATAATCATATGTATATGTATATACAACATGATATTATATATATATAACATTATATAACATTTCACGTGTATAGTAATCTTAAAACTAATGTTGGTAAACCTCCCCAGTGTAACTTTGTGTTTCACCTTGCCACCACCCCTCTTGATGCGGGTTCTGTGTCCTGAGTTGCACGGTATACCCTTTTTCTTGTTTGAAACCTGCCGGCCCTACCATCTAAAATAGAAAACAATAGGCAAATCAATCGGAAAAAAGATGGCACGACCTAAATCCTTACTCATCTTAGTCATCTTACTCTTGGTCTTATCACCATTCTTACCAGTGACAAAAAAAACCAAACTTTACAAATACAACAATCCCCATGGTTGTTGAATAAGTCCGCTCCATTGTTCAAAAGAAACATCAGGAACGTTTCACTTGAGTGGTTTCGAAAATATCTCAACTTACCAAGAAACACATCCAGGAACCTGTAGGACACCAACATTGTTAGCAATAATGTCCTTTTGGTAAAAATAGAGGGGCCGGGAGCTGGTATACCATCTATCATCAACGAACCCCTCTATTAATCAACCAACCAATGGGAAAAGGACATCTATGATTGTTAGCAACATGTTCAAGGTGGTCCCGAAAACTCTCGAATTAGCTGTCTCCTCGATCTTCCATGTGCCCTCACCATCGTCAGGACCTAAGTCGATGATCCCCAACAGGCTATCGGAAAATCGTTTCTGAAGTGACATCATTACACTTCTTACCACTGATGTTGATGGAAGTGTGTTATTATGGCATTGCATGTTATATTGAATTGGTATAGTAAGGAACCTTGGTATAACTATATGTATATAACAATAACGCCTTGTCAAAAATTGATCAAGTATCTTGACACTCATTTTTTAAAATGTACCTATAGCCTGTAAACATGTACTCTCTGGTTGTTTATTACATAGCTATGGAAGTCCTGGCCCATGAAAAGTTCGATGGTCAAGGTACTCTGAACAATAGAATAGTTCGGCCCATGGGCCAAGGGTCCAACGTCACCAGACTGCACTTGCTGCCACTGTTTATACGGAAATGTCCTTCTATAGGATTCCATGTTATATGGAATTCCTATGACAAGGAACCATGAAATTCACATTCGAGCTTTTGTTCATTTGTTGGATTTGTTTCTATGATAAGTCAGAAACCAAGATCTGAAGTAAACATAGTGTGTATATATATATATATGTAATATGTATATATATATATTTCATGCCTGGCTGTTTGCTCGTGCAGCCTGCCAACCCGGCGGCTTTGCTTATTGCAAACCCGCCATGATGGGTATGGGATGGTATGGGTCAAAACCCAAAGGGCTGGTATTTCTGATATTCACAATGTAAACCCAACAATAAACCTCCAACATCGGGGATACATCGATGATAGCTCATTGTGTTGATCCCACTCCCGATTCATTCAACCGTTCTGGTAGGTTCTACCCGTCCTCACATCTGCACCCAAATGCCATCCCAAATATGTGAGTTTGTTCAACGATGAGGTACACTCCAATCGGCCAGAATGGCCAATTCAACAGGGACATGAGACTTGAAGCTAGTGCTTTCTTCTTGGATGCCTGCTAGTAAAACGATTTAGATATATAAATCGATGTGAACTCCCTACAAAAATGATCTGCCAACGTTGTTTTTTCATATCAAAGCTAATTTTCTATAGAGAACACTTTGGTTCCCCCTACTTAGCAAAATGGGTTTACAAGTGCGTCAACTATGGGGTTTCTGGATGTTTACAGATCTATCGGACTAGTTAAGATGGTGGTTCTACACCAACAAAGGTAATTCCGGGGGAGGGGCACCACCTTGTAGTATTCTTCAAACCTCCTTGCCATCGAGACATGTCTTCGGAGCAATCCGGTACACTGAAGTGTGATAGCAGTTCCACAGGGGGTTATCTCCCAAAAATCTGCTCCCTTCCAGCCTTTGGCTGCAAAACCTTTTTTTTCCAGCAAATGGCAAAAACCATCATTTTGCGGAAGACTCCATTTGGGGTATATAACCCATGCCCATGCTTCTTTGCTCAAATCCCGATGTTTGGATGGTTCAAACATGTTTAAACCAAACATGTTGTGGCGTATCCATGTTGCCTTTCTTGAGAGTACCTATTTGGCGCGTCTGAAAGTATATAGCCCAACTGGTCAATCATCATTTTCCTGCTTAAAATTGCGTTTTCTTGGGTACCCGATTTGAAGGCCCATTTTTCAACAAAGAACCCCATTCAACGCCCCATTCAAATTCCACCAACTCCCATTAAGATCTCATTAAAATGCCATTAAAAACCCATTAAAATCCCATTGAAAACCCATTGAGATCCATTAATATCATTTAACATCCTCATTCACATTGTGATTTGGATGGTAAAACACCTCATTTTTCACCAATGTCTGAGCTCTCCCGGCCGCAAATGGCCGAGTGTTGCGACACCTTTTGCCCTGGCAGGACCTGAGGAGGCCACAGCGAAAAAAAGCCTGCAGTTATAGCCCGTAACAGATGGGAAAATGCTGGAAACATGATGGGACATGGGGGTTTGCTGGAATGGGGGTACCCCCAAATGGATGGTTTCGAATGGAAAGTCCTACTAAAATGGATGATTTGGGGGTACCCCTATGCTGGGAAACCTCGACATTACAAAATCATGGGATTATGTTGCAGGCTTATTTCATGATATTTTTCACCAGCTACAGAAGTTAGTTCATCCTATAACTGTTGAGGGCGATGACTGTGGTGAGTACCTACTGCTCAGTTTCGTTAGTTCATCTCTCTGTGTCTACATAGATAGGTTTATAAAGCGAGAAACTGGGCTGGTTGGTGGTTTTAACCATCTTGAAAAATATTAGTAAATGGGAAGGATTATCCCATGTATTATGGGAAATAAAGAATGGTCCAAACCACCAACCAGTGGGGGTATATAGCACCTTGTAACTGGAATGCATATCCAAGTACGTACAGTACTTCACGGTTCACCCCACTTAGTAAGTGGTTAGCAAGTGGGGTTGCAGCCCAATGGAATACATAGGATAGCCCACCTCGGGGACATAGCCAGGGTTGCTAACCGGTTATTAAGTGGGATGATCCTCCAAGTAATTCCGCTAAGGTTATCTTTAGCTATCTTCATACAAATAGGCTACAGTATGATAGTTCGTGGGGGGTTCGCCGTCGTTTAAAGCTAACTACTCTATAAATTCTACTTAAATACTTTGCCACATCTTACCGCTGGCTGCTCAACTACTTTTCAATATCGTTCAAAGCTCTCCAAACGAAATGGAAGGTGTTCGAAGTGTGTGCTAAGTTGTGCCTTAGCAACGACAAAGCACGATCTGCGTCATTCTTGTGGGCGAGACCCGAGTGATCTCTTCCTGAAGAAATTGCCAAACTGTTGGCTCCCCTGGCTTCATTTTGCCATCTCCATGCCCAAATTGCCTCACCAGGTTGGTTCCCTTCAGCAGTTGGTGATAGGGGCTGAAAAAGCCATCTCCATGCTCTCCTTCACCGTCTTCTACCGGACCACCATCTCGCTTTTAGCATCGCAAAATCCAAGAATTGCCCTCTGGTAATTTAACATAGTCATGGAAAGATCCACCATTTTTAATGGGAACATCAACTATAAATGGGCCATTTTCAATAGCTTTTTGTATGTTTACCAGAGGGTGAGTGATGTTTAAGACTATCCCTACAGCTCCAAACACCTTCTGGGACTTTTTTTTGGGATCTGGTCTAAACTGGGGTCTAAAAATCACCTTCTGATCGGATATTTTGGAGAACTAGGACTATTGAAACACGAACATGGGATGTTAGCCATCCCTGATACAAGGATAGCGGAGAAGACCCAACGAAGATGATGAGGATATGAACGACTATCACTGTCCAGAACCGAGATCATAGACCTGCATGCACCGAGAGAATCGTAGCTTCTAAGTCCAGAAAATCATCTTTAAGACATCCATTGGTTGGGTTTTTCTGATGAGTATCAAGGAGAGCAACCTTTCAGTTCACATCATTTGCGTATCTGTGGTGCGTTCCTACTGAATCCTTTCGCTGGGCCAACGATAAATTTCAATTGGCCACCTTCTTAAAGCGGGACAGCGAGATACACCAAGTGGGAAGATGCAAACACGTGCGTTTTAGGGGCCTCTTTGCAAACCGAACAAAACTGTGTTCTTTTGTTTTTAGTCATGAATTCCAATCCCCAATACTCAACTACCTGAGCCCAAAATGAACAGATTCATCAGACATTTCTGGGCCCTGGCTCTCCCGACCGGACCGCCTCGGGATGGATGGTCTGTGTGAAGTCCTCGTGGCTTTTTTCGAGAATGACCAGCGAAGAAGGGAAATTGGTGAGGAGAATCACCATGTACTATATAATTATGTGTATATATATATATGTATATATATATATATAATTATATATATATGTACGTATACCTTCCCCAGAATCACCAGTGGATATGGTTTATGAATGGGATTCTGATATTTAGGGATTGAACGCCCAAGATGGGGGAGTTTGTCCATTGTCTCAACATGGGGTATAGCAACCAGAAGATTTAGGCACGCCGCATGTTCAGAAGCCATATGCACATGAATATGGCGGAGGGAACAATACAAACAGCTAAACATGTTAATATTAATATATGTACATGTTGGCAAGTAAAGCAACTAGTTCAGTACAATTTCTCCATGAACTATCTATTGGTATGGAAGGACCAGGAACCCTCAAAATCTTGGAATTCTAGGATTCTAGGCACAGTAGTCAGTTCCCCAACTAGGCCAGTCAACTCTGAAAATGTTGCAGCATACTACCTGGTAAACATGTCTCTATGGAACACCACCCGTTTACTTCGATGATTTTCCGATTACAGCAAATCATCAATGCAACTGGCCATGTCCGATGACACCCGGAGCGTACGGGCATTACTAGCCGAAGTTGGCCATCCAGTCTCTGCCACAGCTTGTTTGATGCTGACACTCTCGTAATTTAACATGGCTAGCTGGAAACATCTGGGCATCATATAGCTAATCTCAAATATCCTGACATTTCTATAAACACATATCAATGTATCAACAAATAATAAACAAATTAAACATCATAGTCCATCAAAGTTTGAGCAACACGAAACCCATATATACCCTCTGGTAATGACTAACATAGCTATTAAACATGGCCCAGTCGAAATAGTGGATTTACCCCTTAATAGCATGGTGGATCTTTGGATCTTTCCATAGTTATGTGGCTGTTTACCAGAGGGTATATAATATATAATATATATATAGGGGGGGCAGCAATGGATTCAAAGGTGGTGGCCTTCTGACACCAAGCTCTTTCAGCTCAGGTCAGTGATCTTCATCGATGGCCACTTTATTTTGGGGAGTACCCAATGAGGATTTCTTACCCTCGAAGTTTTGTGAATGATATCCATGATATCCAATGAGTCAAGATAGGATGACTCAAAATCTTGCGTCTTTTCTTAGTGGCCATTTCAAGTGAGACAAAATCCGTATGTTTAATTATCCCTATAATGCAATCAACGAACTCAATGGTGGCATTAAAAGGCCACCTTTGATGATACCCCTCAGGCTATCCGTAAGACTGATTAAACCCATCAACAACGATGATTGCTAACAATGGCTTGTTTCTGTTTCATGTGTTTTGCCATCATTATGATTATGAAACAATAATTCATTAAACATCTATTTATACCAATCATTGTTTAATGACACATAGGAAATGTTATCTTTATGTTTGTTCCATGATATATCATGTTTTAACAATGATTACTACCAATGATTACACCATATTGAACAATCATGATCTATCTTTGATTATTCATAAATGATAATGATCTATTAATAAATTAATACTACTATTTTAATTATATAATTATGAACTTTTAACCATCCCATCAATATCTCTATCTTTTAACCATCATGATGTGAAAAAAAAACATGCTTCATTCATCATGAAACTTACCATCCCTGTGCTGTGCGAAAGGCCGCTCGGCCTCGTTCCGCACCACGCAGAACTCCATGGCCAATGTTGACACTTGCACCTGGCGAAATAGTCCATTGAAGTTGGACGAGAACATGAAAGACTTATGGGGGTTTCCATAAATGGGAGTACCCCAATAGTTGGTTGGTTTATAATGGAAAACCGTGGGAAATCCATCTATAAATGGATGATTTAGGGGTACCTCCATTTTAGGAAACCTCCATATAGGTAAAGGTCAAAAACGAATGTTGATGAATGGTTCTTAATGGTGATCATGATGATTATTGATAATGATCAATGACATGAATGGTAATTTCACTAATATAGTCTTATAATGTCTTATATCTTGTTTAATACGGAGAATAAAGGGATAACAATGGGCTATAACTGTCATCAGTTTATCTTTGGTGTCATCCAACTAAATGGAGGTCTCTAGCTGGGAAAGCCACGAACCAAATGGAGGGTAGGTTGAATCTTGCGGATCCTGGCAACACACCGGGGACTGGATCACTCTGGATCCAGTAGAGAAACACAGGCAATTCCCTGGAGAAGCACAACTTGGATTTGCAAGAAATGCTGCAAAAAGACCCTGTTCTCATTTGGCTAAGATCAACCCGTTTGGGAAATTACAATAAGTTTCAGTCACCTTCACAAGGAAAAGCACGAATTACAAGAGATTCATCAGGCACCACGATGAATATGACAAATTTAAGGAGGGCTTGTCATAAATCTTGACACAAATCGGGTCCACGGTACTGGTCAATACTTGTCATTAATCATTGAATTTACAACACTACATAAGACCTTGTCCAGTCAGTTGGGTTCCTGTATCTGAGATGCGCGTCCGAAAAAAGGGCTGTTTGGCTGGTCTGTAACCGTTCTTATGGAAGGCAAATATGGCTCAAAAGACTCAAAAGTCTTAAAGCACCCAAGCTTCCAAGGTCTATGAAGCTTTGATTCATTAGTCAGGTTTGCTCCAAACACCCCAGAAAACATCCATTTACAAGGGGGGTAACTTGGGCAAATATAGAAGTGAAATGACACATTTACCCCTGGACTCCTCCAGAACCCCTCCGGACCCCGGGCCTCAGTGCTGAACCAGCCTTTTCGCCTCCTGCGATGGCAGGCTTTTCGGGAGTCCCCGGCCTGGTTGTAGGATTTCTTGGAAGGGTCTTTGGACAGATTTCTCACATCCATGATCTGGGTCTATAGAGTCTAAAGTCATGTCACATTTTTTATGAAGAACAACATGTTTTTAGAAATTCATTGTTACTTTCAGACCGGCAGTGACAAGACCATCTACGTGGAAAATGTGCATATCGACTTTGGATACTTTTCGTACAATAGATAGATCGGCTTAGAGAGAAGCAAAAACATATTCCATAAAGCTACACAAGCAAATACTACCCAAAGGCACACAACTTGTTTCTCAATACTGGACTCACTTGCTCAGTTCATGTTCTCCAGAGTTCAGCTAATCTCTCGTCATTTGAGCAATCTTGGAAACTCAAGATTCATGAAAAGGATATCAGCACATTTGGGAAGGTCCCATCGCTTACCACACGGTATGTGCGCAGGTATGATATGACCTTCAAAGGGGGTATCGCTATTTGTTTCTACAATTTCTGAAAACCATGTCCGTCCCTTACATGTTTGTTGTTCCTGGAGATTTGTGCGTGGCTCCTTTTGATAGCTCCTTCAAAATGCCTGTTCCAATCCCAGACAGTCTCTTCATGTCTGCATTGTGAGTTACTGAGACATAGTCAGACATATGGGTATGGATCAATACCTATTAATACCATTTTTAGGGGGATGAACATCCATTTACCAGCTATTTTGATGTTCACCAGGGGTACAAGGTTTTGACACACTGCCATATGAATTTATGGCAATGGCAAAGGCAACAGCCTGTTGAAGAAGTGGAACTCCTAAAACTGGCATCTGTCGTCTGCAAACATCTGGGTAAACCAATATTCTGGTTGGTGGTTTTAACCATCTTGAAAAATATGAAAGTCAACGGGAAGGATTATCCCATATATTATGGAAAATAAAAACATGTTTGAAACCACCGACCAGATCAATATTTCACTAATCTGAAATAAAAGCATTCGGGAATGATTCCGCTTACTAACTATATCTAACTATGATTCCAGGGCTCGGTCGCAGTAAAACCTTCACCTCCAAACATCAGTCCTTCTGGGACCCGTGGTGTCGACCTGCATTTCCACCTGGATGGGGCATGGGATTTTATGGGGTTTCCCGTCAGGGTGCTCCATGGCTCCAAAATGGGATACCATAAGCAGCCCAACTCTCATGGTTTGCACGCAGGAAATTCAACGTCCCACGCCTGCGATTGAGTCCCAGTGTGACATCTTTGGGGGTTGGACGCTGGCGCATCACGAAACGTGCGGGCAAAATTTGTGATTCCACAATGTACTGACAGGGAGTGAGCGCACACATCTTTGAATTCAATATCAGTCAAAACAAACAAACTTGTACAAAACAGCGGGCATGGTGGTTCCGCCAGTTCTGCTGGTTGTTGGCATCACACATCAAATGCAGTTTTATCATGGCCCAAGCAAATTCGAAGATATCAAAGAACACAACAAACTATGTATATACTGCATATATAAATAATGTATGTCTGTATGTATGTATGTATGAATGAATGAGTGAATGAATGATTGAATGAATGTATGAATGTGTGTGTATGTATGCATGCATGCATGCATGCATGCATCAATGGATGGATGGATGTATGTATGTATGCATGCATGTATGTATTTATGTATGCATGCATGGATGGATGGATGTATGTATGTATATATGTATGTATGTATGCATGCATGCATGTATGTATTTATGTGTGTATGTATGCATGCATGTATGCATGCATGCATGGATGGATGTATGTATGTATATATGTATGTATGTATGTATGCATGCATGCATGCATGTATGTATGTATTTATGTATGTATGCATGCATGCATGGATGGATGTATGTATGTATGTATGCATGTATGTATGTATTTATGTATGTATGTATGCATGCATGTATGCATGCATGCATGGATGGATGGATGTATGTATGTATATATGTATGTATGTATGTATGCATGCATGCATGTATGTATGTATTTACCTGGACCTTCCAAAAGCCTTACTTTGAAGGTCCGTTAGCTTAAGGCCATGGCATGGCAAGACAAGTTGCTTGAGGCCCTCATAAGTTTTTACAAGGTCAGTTGGTAACCTTCCAAAATGC
>Ga0126342_10000089_pt1 | contig 57965 bp, 43 predicted proteins | sample Cyp1metagenome_FD_92528 | JGI IMG/M metagenome (GOLD analysis project Ga0126342, IMG submission 92528) | Coral microbial communities from Lord Howe Island, Old Settlement Bay, Australia - Cyphastrea 1 metagenome | ecosystem: Host-associated > Invertebrates > Cnidaria > Coral ...
CAATCCATCCACAATCCATCCACAATCCATCCACAATCTGTCCACAATCCATCCACAATCCATCCATAATCCATCCACAATCCATCCACAATCCATCCACAATACATCCACAATCCATCCACAATCTGTCCACAATCCATCCACAATCCATCCACAATCCATCCACAATCCATCCACAATCTGTCCATAATCCATTAATTACAGTGATTCATCCAGAATCCCCATCTTTTCGGTCGAATTTTGGCTCCTTGGCTCCCCGGCCAAATGCAATCAGCAGGAGCTCCAGCCAATTCGCTGAAGAGAACCATGACCTAAGTTCGGTGAAGGCTTCCCTGGTTGGGCCACCTGGGGCCACCCCCAAGGGAAACAATTGCAAGGGATGCAAGGGGAAGAATCTGGAAGGCAAGACATATCTATTCCAAAACAAATCACTTGAACTTGCTCTTTGCCTTTTGCTCATCCGATTTTCGTCATTACCAAGCTCTAAATCAGTTCACTCAAAGCAATGAGTCAAAGGATCAATAGTTTTAACATAATTACTTTGATATGTTTTAAAATTGTGTGTTGGGTGGTTTATTGAATCAACCTCAAAGGGATCGAGGATAACAGTATGAAAAGACACAACTCGGCGAGTTCAAGCACCAGGCACTCCTTCCTGGAAGCAAAGCCAGAGACATCATGCTGAAGAAAAACACTGTGACAGACTGATTATTATACAACATCCGAAGCTGCACAAACACAGCAGCCAAGAATCCCATCACAACTCTACACAATATATATATATATATACATATATATATATATACATATATATATATGTACCAGTATATATATACTGTATATAATTGTATATATATATATATATCAAATGATACCAACAGAGGCTATCGCATCAGCATGAACCACATCCCACAAATCACATGACTGCGCACTCCTGCCGACGCCGAAGCTCAATGAGAAACGAGCATGGCAAGATAAAAGCCAGAGCCTTGGGAATGAGTTTTCCGGATCTTTCAACGCCCTACCCCAGGACTGCATGTGACAAAGCACCAAATGAGGGAAATGGCATCCTGATTCACCCTGAGGGATCTACCATGGTGGCCCAAACCTGAGTCTGTGGTCATTGACCAAGCTGCACTGGAAGAAAAGCATGGGTCGAACGTGAACACAAAAGAACATACGTTCCACATGCTGCCACAATAACCAAGAAGACCAGAAAAAGGGTCCCGGAAACATCTCGATTTTCTTTCACCAGCAACTGGCCTGGTGGTAATCAGCAGATCCCTGAGACTCGGAGAGTAATTAATAAGACTAGTCGTCATCTGTGGATTCAGATTTACTTTCTCTGATTGATAGGGTTGGCCAATGTTGGCCACCCTGGACTATTGTGACGTGAGTTCATCTGCACAGCAATGCTCCCAATGAAACACGGTGTTTTGCAAAATCTGGGATCAAGATGAGCCTCGAAGCCCTCGTCCCTTTACAATGGTTAACACTCCCCAACAAATCAGCATCAAAACAAGCGCCTGTCTCCATGTTGCCCAAACTTAAGATTTAAACATCATTAAATCATATTAAATCCTTTAGCTCCTATATGCTGCTATTAATTTAAAACATGGTTATTTAACATGGCCATGGAACATCACCATTTTTAATAGGTAAACCATCTATAAATGGGCCATCTATACCATGGCTATGTTAAATAACCAAAGGGTACATCCCCAAAGATCATCCGATTTTTCCCCGACTGGATCCAGAATCCATCCAGGATCTGAGGCTCAGAACTCCCACGAATTTCAGGACTTCTGACAGATCCGTCACGAGCCAAGCGACAGAGCCACCTGGTTTTTAAGGTGACTGTAGCAGCATCAATTCAACATTCTTGTAGCAGCATCATTAATGAGATATTCATGGGATAGTGATTATTTATTAACATTCCCACTATAATGGGACCATTTGGGTAATTATATAATGTGTTTCTATCAGCAACACTTTACGTATTGAATAGAACGTTTTTTTTTCCATATTATGGAGGTTTCCTAAGTCATAGGGGGTCCTCAAATCATCCAGTGGTCATGGATGACCACGACGCCTCGTATTGAAACAACCATGGTGACGACTCGGGATCCATGACTTCAGAAACTCCATGACTTGGGACTCCTGAAAAAGCGCCTATGAATGGCTGGATGACTTTTTTTTTGGGAAAACAGACCATGTTTTGACCCTTTTTTTTCATAGGTTCCTAAATTTTCCTAACTTCGTCCCAGTGCCAAGTGGCAAATGCTGAAGATTGCAGCAGTCAAGGAGTAGAAATGCTCCTGACGCGCCAGTGGATTGGGTGGAAATTTACAGCAAACCATGGTAAACCGCGATGCAAACCTTGATGTTTGCTGTCAACTAAAGGGATTTCCTGTTTTTCTTGGGGCATTTCCGATCATTTCCGTATATTCTCCGACTGGCCAAGTCTGGAACAAAGGAACTGGCACCACTTAGAATAAGTAAAACTGAGGCGGTCCCGTGGGGTATGTTTAGGCAGCCACGCCATCATTAGACGAACAATGTTTCCATACCCATTAACCGTTGCTTGTAAAAGCTGCAGCTAAGAGTAACTTAAATATCCAAACTATCTTTGCTTATACCTCCCTACTATCCTATTGTTGATGCAGACGTATCCATTTCTCTAGAGTTCATTATGCTGCTACCCCTCTTTTCACATCCAACTGGCCCCCTAAGCTATCCTAAATTCGTTTCAGGGGTCAATCCTCCATTCTTCTTGAAGCAAAGTCAATATTTTGTTGATCCCCCTCTAGACTAACGTAGCCCATAGCTGCCATAGCTATCGAACATCCCGTCGATCATTTTCACAGCGGTCCTTGGGCAAGGAGTCGTGACTGGCACCAGAGTCCCTTCGACCTCAGGGGTTCAGTTTGGACATCGGGGTTGTATCAGCTTGAAGATGCTGATTTCATGGGTACACCACTTATTTGTTGCCTCTTTCCGATGATATAAATTTACATAATGATGCATGTGGATAATATTTGTGTATATTATATTTGCAGGTGAGAGAGATATATATATATAATTATATATATATTATTATACATCTACATCAATGTAGTATCTACAACAACCTATATAACATATTCACCATAAAACATATTTCTTTGATGTGTCAGATTCCTATGATAAGAAACACATAGACACAACACTGTTCTTTTTTACACAACTATTCCTCATTTGATTCATTTGAAGATTTGGAGGACATTACAACATTCCCAAGATGCCATCTCTACTTCCCTGATCTCTATCCAAGCTGAGCCATCGACGCAAGGCGAAAACATCAAGGGCAGCTAGTCTGCAAGGAACAATGATGAAGGCAAACGAACACAAAACCACCTTGGCTGACAACATCTGGGTTCATGGATGCTCTGGCTTGGGAAGCAGGAACCCCAGAAAAACTCAACTGCTGCCATGTCGTCCCAGTGACGAAGCCATAGGATCCCCAGGAAATCATCAATGGCCAGTACCTACAGTGCCAGGTCCGTAGCGCAGTACCGTCCATGGGCATCACCGACCTATTTGTTGGATGAACCATCAAAGATTATTTCAAACCATGAACCAGTTACATACAGCTTTGTATATGACATATTAAATATTAAATACATACTATATCATTAAACCTCATGCAGGTTCGCAATTCCCAGGGTTTTTGGTGGTTCAACCTCAGTCATCTGCATCAAGCCATCCAGAATCCACAAGTCACGAAGTGCTGGGGCTGAAGTCCAGCAAGACATTGCCAGCCACGCGGTCCCCGAAGCGGAGATAAGCCGCCTGGGGTCAACAAATGGTTGCAGGTTGAGCCAACTCACCTTTTTGACTTGCCATAGAGCACAGCTAAAGGCCCAAATTTACCGAGATCAAATTAAACGTTAGGCCATAATATCAGTCATCAATATGATGTTATATGATGTTATTTTCTCAAGTATCTTACAAGGAAAAACATGAATCTAAAAGATATATTTGGCATCCTGCCGGAATCCCAATGTACCCAGGCACAGGACTGGTTGCTAGGTGCTTCACCGTCCCAAGAACCGCAGACAGCAGCAACGCAATGGTGTAGGCAACCTGCAGATCAACCGGGCGGAGACCCGCCAAATCAAGGTTTGTTTCTGTTCATGTGACAACTGGCTCGAACTATCGTTAATAAATATTAATAACATCAAATACTGCGTTTTCACACAATTTTAACATCCTAAAACATCAACACATTTTCTTAACATCAACTGAACATCGGAAAAATCCATGAACTTGGCATTGCCTCAGTGATGGCTTCAGCTGCCATCAACGAGTTCATGGAACCTGCAGGCTCCTGCAAGTGCGACCTGGCACCCTGTCAATGAAAATACTCCATTTGGTTTTGTCCAAAGATGGGTTATACCCCAAAATTACCATTCATAGATGGGATAATTTATGATAAACCAAAAAACATGTTCTTTGAGGGTACCCTGTTTTCAAACAAAACAATGTTAAGATGATTTTGCCACTTTTTTGCCATATTTTGCAACATTTTGCCACTTGAGGGGATTTCCATGGATGTTGCATTTCCATCTTGGATTACTGGAGGTAGCAGGTGCATGTCTTAGTTCCCCTTGTCTTCGAAAACCATACTTTGCATTTGGACACATCATGTCTCTGAAGTGCGGCTACCAAATGCCCATAGCCCTGGAAATGGTGGGGTTTGTTGGATCCCACTAGAACAGGATGATCATGATTGCTCATGATCCAACTTTCATAGATTGATTCGATCTACTGGACCCTCCAACCTTCTTGTTGGTGAATATCCCTCTTGATGGAAAATATGCTCATAATCCCATACCCCACATTGAAAGATATTCAATACCCCCAAATATAGGACTTGAAAGTGAATAGATCCAAAACTAGACCAGGGTTTCTAGGAGGCAAACAAATACTTCGAACAATGGATCAATACCCCATCCCCCCAATCTCTCCTGTTGATCCTGGCGCTCCTGTTCCGAATCCAGTCGGCTTAGGACCTGCCAGCCAGAGCAACTGACGAGTGCATCATCTGGGACATGGGCCGATACTGGACATTCTACATCATTTTACATATACTGTATTTACCTCATACCAGTAGTACCGCGCAAGGCGGTGGCGGAAGTTTCAAAAATAGGAAACCTATAGGAGAGGTTGCTTGTTTTGAATCACGGATGGCACCGCGAATCTGCTGATGGGCCGAAAGGTGGTTGGAGTTGTGTTGTTTGGAGTGGCTGCAATGGTTGCAGTGGTCGCCTCACCCACAACTGCTGGATGTAGTGTGGGGTAGTGCAGCTGTAGTTCGAGTTGTAGTGTAGTGTGCTTAGTGTGGTGCAGTTGCCGTTGTAGTTGTGGTGTGGTGTAATGAGCTTAGTGCAATGTAATGTAGTGTAGTGTAGTGTGCTGTAGTGTTGCGTGCTGTAGTGTAGTGTAGTCTAGTCTAGTCTAGTCTAATGTAGTGTAGTGTCGTGTGGATTCGTGTGGTGTGATGTAGTGTGGTGTAGTGGAGTGTAGTGTAGCGTAGTGGAGTGTAGTGTAGCCTAATGTAGTGTAGTTGTAGTTGTAGTTGTCGTTGTCGTTGTAGTTTGTGTAGTGTAGTGTAATGCAATTAGTGTAGTGTAGTGTAATCTAGTTGTAGTTATAGTGTAGTGTAATTGAGTGTAGTGTGGTGTAGTGAAGTGAAGTGGAGTGTAGTGTAGTTAGTGTAGTGTAGTTGTGGTTGTAGTTGTAGTTGTAGTTGTAGTGTAGTGTAATTAGTGCAGTGTACTGTAGTGTAATGTAGTTAGTGTAGTTGTAGTTGTAGTTGTAGGTGAAGTGTAGTGGAGTGAAGTAGAGTGGAGTGTAGTGGTGGTTGTAGTTGAAACATGTTGAAACTGCCCTCACGTTTTGCTTACTTTTGACAAGGTGCACAATCCCTTGCGCATGCCACGCGAAACGACATCTGAACGTCCAAAAATGGTCCGAACATGTGGCGTTTTGAACATTTTGACTTGGAAATGTGCTTCGCACCACAACGGCGTGCACTTTTTCGACATGTCAACTTCCAAAAGTGCTCCGACCCTGGTGTGCTTTGCATATTTTGACTTGGAAATGTGCTTCGCGCCACAACGGCGTGCACTTTTTCAACATCTGAACCTCCAAAAAAGGTCCGACACTGAGGTGTTTTGTACATTTTGACTTGGAAATCTGCTTTGCGCCACAACGGCGTGCGCTTTTTCATCCTCTCAACTTCCAAAAGTGCTCCGAACGTGAGGTGATTTTAGCTTTTTCACTTGCAAATGTGCTTCGTGCCACAACCGCGTGCACTTTTTCGACATGTCAACTTCCAAAAGTGGTCCGAACCTGGTGTGTTTTGCACATTTTGGCTTCGAAATGTGCTTCGCGCCACAACAGCGTGCAATTTTTCATCTCTCATCTGGCCAGATGGCTCCGCACTCGCCGCTTTAGCGAGCCTACTGTTCGACCCTCCGGAGCCACAAATCATTGGAAAAACACAGTGTTTCGCGACTTTGCTACCTTTTCGCGCACCTGCCTCTTCTTTCTTCTCACTCTTTCTCCTCTCTGATCTTCTCTTTTCTGCTCTTCTCTTCTCTGACTCTTCCCACCTCTGTTTTTCCATCTGTCCATATTGTCCGAAGTTTGGCATCTAAACTTCCTTCGAATAACTATAGTTAACTGGGTTTAATAGTGATTAAACATGTCTATACAACTATCCTATCTATTACTGGGAGTTCATCGCGCTTGGACCTTGAATCATGCCAAACCGTCCATCAAGAGAAAAAAAACGATGATGAACACCAGAACCTCCAAGAAATATGGTTTTGTCACGTCTGCAAGAAAACACATATTCCAAATTCGGACAGGATTTTGTTTTTCTCATTGAACATGCAGTGTTAGTACAGTAAGCATCAGCAATTTTTAACATAGCTATGGAATCCATGGCCCATTGAGTTTGATGATTTACCTATTATTACAAGATATTTCTCCAGTCTGATCTTCCATAGCTATGCAATAAATTGCCACATGGTAGATTAACGTCTTTTACCCTCCGGATCCCTCCGGAAAAGGGGATTTTCCAGCAACATTAGATGACACCAGACCCAAGGGCACACTAACATAGATTGGCAAACCCCCGGTTTCCCGTTCAGAAAATGATCTACTAAATATAGGTGATTCCACATCTAAACGTTTTCCACAAAGTAATCTATGGATCTCCCAGCGCTCCATAGCTAGGGGGATTTACCAGCGGCGCGCCAGGTTACCAAAGGATGTCTGTAACTTGAAGGATTTCCCTGAAACATATGGATTCACCTCGTTTAGAAAGGACCTCAGATAGGATGATCCATAGCAAAACACATGTTTTTTTTTCCGAAAAATAGATAAAAATAGGCCTACCGCAAATCATCATAAATCATCCAGTCGTCATGAATTAGACTCATAATTAGACCATGACTTTGTATGGAAAGCCATGGTGACTTAAGGGTTACCCCAAAAACGGAAGATCCATCGCCTCAATCCCCCCGGCTTGCACTGAGAACTGGAGAGAAAAGAGGGCCGCACCTGGCAGCAATGGGGGAAACCCAAACCATGGCAACTATTCTAATAGCGTTCATATATATTGTGAAAAATGTAGTTGGACCACGGCCCTTCGACGGCCATGGTGTTTTGTTGGGGTGGGGTGGGGTATGTGTTCACGCTCATGTGAACTTGCGCATGAAGTAGATGCTACGCTGTGGCTGTCGGTTGGGGCATGTATTCACGTTCATGATCGTTCATGTGAAATTGCGCATGAAGTAGATGCTACGCTGTGACTGTCGGTTTGGGCATGTATTCACGTTCATGGTCGTTCATGTGAACTCGCGCATGAAGTAGATGTTAAGCTGTGGCTGTCGGTCGGGGCATGTATTCACGTTCATGATCGTTCACATGTGAACTTGCACATGAAGTAGACTAAGTAGACGCTACGCTGTGGGTGTGGGGGGCATGTACTCACGCTCATGTGAACCCGCACATGAAGTAGATGCTAAGCTGTGGCTGTCAGTTGGGGCATGTATTCACGTTCATGATCTTTCACGTGAACTTGCACATGAAGTAGATGCTACGCTGTGGGTGTGGGGTGGGGTGAGGCATGTATTCGCGTGCGTGTGAACTTGCACATGAAATAGATGCTACGCTGTGAGGTCAGTTGGGGCATGTATTCACGCTCATGTGAACCTGCACATGAAGTAGATGCTACGCTGTGGCTGTCAGTTGGGGCATGTATTCACGTTCATGTTTACTTGCACATGAAGTAGACGTTACGCTGTGGGTGTGGGGGGCATGTATTCACGTTCATGTGAACTTTTACGTGAAGCAGATGCTACGCTGTGGCTGTCGGTTGGGGCATGTATTCACGTTCATGATCGTTCATGTGATCTTGCGCATGAAGTAGATGCTACGCTGTGGCTGTCGGTTGGGGCATGTATTCACGTTCATGATCGTTCATGTGAACTTGCACATGAAGTAGATGTTACGCTGTGGCTGTCGGTTGGGGCATGTATGCAGGTTCATGTGAACTTGCACCTGAAGTAGATCCTAAAAAATTCTTGGAGGAACTTGAAGCGCTGCTGTGAACACAAGACGGCTGAAAAAGTGTGGAAACCAAATAGTTGCGGGCCGTGAAGAATCCACAAAAATGCAGGTTTCGTGTAGGCGAAATAGCTCTTTTGATTCTGCTGCCTGTAAATAAGGCGTTGACAGCCTTTACACAAAAATAAAACACAATCCTACTGGCACGAGCACATCCAATATCATCGGCGACATCCCATGAATCAAAAAAACACACGGCCATCTAAGGGCCGTGCTCCATGTCATGTAGTTATACTACTGTATGTTATACTACTATATAGTTGGCAACTATCATACTATTCTGAATTCCAGACTGAAACATGGGAAATATAGTATGACATAATGAGACACTGCTGGAATTCAGCAACCTTTTCCCAGAATTGCATCGCGTCTAGAGCTGATTTCCAGCTGTGCACCTGAGAAGAATCGTCCAATGTCTCCACGGAACAGGTCCACATCTCCTGGGTCGATGTTCGCTTAAGAGAAACTGATGGATACTAAAACGGTAATGAATATGTTTAATTTAGATTCTCCAATTTATGGATACTGTGCTTATATGTGTTTATGATATTTTATTAGGTGTTTGAGGGGGAATTATGCTTTACAATTGGATGTTTATGGGATATCTATGGGATATGCATGGCCAGTCTGGAGACCCTAAGGTGCCGTTGTGAGGATCGGAGGAATGGGAGGAAAGAAACCCAGGGACAAAAACCATGACAGGTTCAAAATTTAGTACCAACACTTCCGCTTTAAGATGGTTTGAAGATGTTTTCATGATCCAATCAATCTACTGTAATCCAAATTCAGCTCAACGTGACCAACACCTGACTAAAATCATCCATGATCCGTCATTGCTGCCTGGCAGGTCTCGCACTCCTTGCCATGGCACCCTGGAGAATTCACCAAAAAATTGATGATTTCATGGTGTTCTTATCAGCACTAAGGATATTCCACTGCTGTGTTTCTCTGCTGAACCATATTTTGGGTACCCAACTTTGACCACAGATTCACCAGAAAGGATCTCCTGGCCGTCCACGAGTTTCTATGGGTGCATTCACCAACTTTTCGGATAAAACGTCACCTCAGTTGACGTTTGAAAGAAATTGTCTGTGAACCAGTCCCAATATATAGAGAGTTCTGCTTGATTTTGCGCAGTGTGCAATTTTTGGACATATCATGAACATCGTACAGCTCAAATGCCCTGTGCTTGATCCACTTACTCTGCACTTTCTTCATGAAATTCCTCATTGTGTGTAGGAACATCACCACTTTTGCTGTGATGTTGTGTAAATCATTTGACATCTCCATATTTTCTTTGGTATCACCATTTCAGGGGAGTAGATCTTCAAAAAAACACATTTTGCTGGTGATTTTCCTCCGTTCAGCCGCGGGACTCACAGACACCGCGGTCAAAACCACCTCGGTGACATGGGATAATCCATCAGTGGGATAAAGGGTAGATCAAATCATATTGACAATTGATAATGGTTGTCAATATATTTTATTACCGTAATACAATATTGCCATTACTTATACCGTTAGAAATCCATCTTTATCAATCATAAAGGGTAGGGAATAATGGGATAAAGATGGATAAAACATGGATAAAACTGTATAAGTAATGGCAATATAAGGTCTCTTTGAAGGAACTTACTATGATTAATGGTTTATGGTCATCCATCCGTAGGATGGGAATTTTTGCAGATGAATTCCACCATTTTTGACCACCAAAACAGGGATGCAATGAGGATACCATGGGGATATTTTTTGGGGATATCATCAAGAAATTGTGACACAACTTGAACACCATTCTGGACATTCTGGACGTTCCAAAATCCTCCTTTGAAATTCATAGAGATTCTACCGAGATGCCATTCAAAATCAACTGAAGCTCTCGTTTGGAACTTCCATATTCACTAAAAAAATACACGTCAAAATCAAAAAATCCAGTCAAACAGTCCATAGACAGATCCATGACAGTCCATTAAATCTGCTGAGATCCTTGCCACCAAGCTGCACACTCCTGCAGTCACCCTCCAAAATGTTGGATCAACCATTTACATCATGGACGCCATTGATGATCATTGATGCCATTCCCATGAAAACATGTGGACTTTCCATGGAAATGTCAGGTTACTAGAGATTATAACCAGTTGATGCCATTTTCCAACTTTTCCAGACTTCTCAAGAAGTCTTGATTGAATTCTTAAGATGTCCGAACGATATCTTAAGCTGGGCCAGGCTCCTGTTTAATGTGGTTTGAACGCGGTTTCGAAGAGCCCAAAATGCCCAAACACAAAAGTGCCCATAGGATGGACGCCAGACTTTCGACTCTCCATCGAGCAGTTTCAAACACTTCTGATGACCTCGCATATTTCGAAAAAAAAGGCATCACTCCTCTATTTAAACATTTTAAACATTACATAACTTGTTTTAGAGTTTTAGGGCAGGCCATAAATGTGGCCATACTGGCCATGGCCGTCCCGGCGGCCTAACATGCAAATGACGCTCACGAGGGCCACCTGTTTCAGCGACCTGGAGCCACGAATGGAAACCGCTGCGATCAAGGCATGAAACACATGCGCTTGATAGACTATGATAAATTGGGAAGGTTAGATTTGATACGATTTGATTAAATATATATATATATGTATAATATATAATATTTTGTACAAACAGTCAAAGTTTGTCAAAGTTCGTGAGGTGTTCTGCACTTGAGAAGGGTTCGAACATGGCTTTTCCAAACCTGGCAACAGGTTTTCACATGGAAGCAACGATTCAACCATTCAACCGTGATTTAGTCCTAGAATTTGGCGGCAAGAATACAATTGTGGCAACTTCTGGATAACTTCGACTAATCTACTGACCTGATATATATAAGGCTACTTGAGGAAGACTCCTGTGATTAGAATCATTCCCTTCATCATTCCAGTGACGTCGCAGTGAGGTCGTCAAATGAGTTGTCATTGCCAAGTCAATCCCTGCTGCCATGGCCAATCTTAGATCCACTGCCCCCCCAAAAAATGGCCGTTGAATTTTTTTAACTGGTTGGAATATTTCCCTACTAATGGTGGTAGGTGTTCAAAAAGATAGACGATGCTTTCCTGATCTTTCCTGTCTCCTCCATTACTTCCAGGTGTCCAACTTTTCTGTCTATGACTGGGGGGTTGCTATAAATCAAATGGGCCATTGACCTCTCCAGAACTGATGCTTCCTCTGCCTCAACATTGCTCCCGGCAAACATAGCAACGCTGCCAGCAACACCTCAGAGGGCCAATCTATGCTTGACCTCACTGCCACATGATGGGATTGTCTGAAAATGAAAGGGACACCCTTCAAATTTGTTGCTTGATCATGCTTGACCATCATTTTCCCCAGTAAATTGCCATCTTATGGGCATCCCCCTCGGAAACATCCATATAGTCTATACTCTTCGGTGTCTCTACTGCAACGACTGCACTGTGAGTCCAGATGTCGCATAAGACAAGGCTACAGGGAAACTCTGCATCTCAACATGGGGAATGATGGACAAGGAGGACAGCCTACTGGGTTTGAAGGGTTCTCCCATGAAATTCGTGCTCACCAAGGTTTGGATTAGAAAAAACATGTATTTGAATGTAGGTTTTGCTATTGGGGTTCTGGTGCTACTTTTGGAAAGTAGTGAAAGGAAAACCGTTTTTGGACTGTTAGTGGGAGGGGGGAGGGCCCAACATATAGTGCACGGAGATATATATATATAAATATATATATATTATATATATATCAGGATATCTCAGGGCTCCTGGCATGCAGCAAGCGGTAGCCAGGAATTGCCAGATTCAGAAGGTCCTTGGTATCTCAAAAAAGGCTTCCCAGTGTTCCCCCATGTTCTCCGCAGCCCAAAATCATCAACACAACGCGAACATCTTCATAACAAATGGAATCCAATGGACCAAATTGCAGAAATTCAACATTTCTATGGAGATGTAATATATAATGTATATATATATATATATTATATATATATCTTATATTATTATATATATATTTATTTATTTCCTAAAAATCTAAAATGAGGGATCCCAGGTCACCATGGCTTTCAATACGAGGCGTCATGGTCATCCACGACTGGATGATCCACGGTGTCCCAGGCCCAGGCCACAATGACCATGAGGTACGAGGACAGAATGCCCAAAGTCAGTAACAAATAGGCGGCCAAGACCTAGGAATCAACAAATTCAAGCTGTGGCTCGAGCGGCTCTCCCTATCCAAAACTGTTTTTTTTGTGTTGATTTCACTGTTTGAACTACCTCTCTCACCAAGATGAAAGCCATGGAGTTCGATCTTCATGATTCTATTGGAAAAAAGAGCTTGCACTGGTCCTTCCTGGTCATGGTTTCATCCAGAAGCAGACTTCCTCGGCATCTAGTGGTACTCGCTGGCCAAATTGGGCTAAGTGGAGGACTGCTGCCAGGCCCTTTTGCCCAAAGACATGTCTGAGCAAAGGAGACAGGAACAAGATTTGAAATCCCCACGGAAGTTCCACATATGCGCGATATCTGCTCAGAAGTACCAGTACCATCAGCCCCTTATCATTGAATAGTCCTTCCCAAACAAGGTCAAAAAAACATTAAAAAAAACGGCATTGGACAGAAATGGAATCAACTGATAACCACTGTTCCGAGCAATCAAGACCAAGTCCAACGCACCGGATATGATCAATGAGTTTTTGCCTGAGATGGTTGAGAAACCATCAAAATAATCCTAAGCATGGAATGTGGTAACAAGACACATATGCTAAATTCTAAAATACAGTATTCAAAAATCATATAGTTCTGTGTCTATCAGTCAGTTCTCCCGCGTTTCTTACAAAATGTAGCCATACATCTCATACATCCAGACGCCTGCCCAGCTCCGGGTACGAGCACTCTTCAGAGCTTAACACCGAATGACCTGGGCGTAGAGAGGGACATAGAGAGACACTCAAGGCCAGCCCTGCGGACTGAGTTCCCAAACTCATCCAAAGAACCTCCGCATAGCAGGATAGGTCGGATAGGAATCAGATGCTGAGTCAGTCACTCAAAATCATGGCATGATCGTAGCAACAACCTTGCCTGAAGCATCGTGTAGCGATTGGCCAGTGCCAAAATGCCTCATTGCACAGAGATTTGCCACGAAAAAACATATTTTACTTCGAGTGATCCCCGCCCTAACACACACAATTCTGATATAGTTTCTGACCTACCGTCTGGAAGTATATGTATAAATATTCTGACATTCTATCTGACATTCTTTCTGGCATATACCCTGACATTCTGTCTGACATTCCTTCCGGCATTCTATCTGGCATCTATTCTGACATACTTTCTGGCATATATTTTGACATTCTATCTGGCACCATCCCCCGAAAAAAATGGAGTTTCGCGAAATCCAAGTAAAATAGTGCAAACTCCAGAATCGTGAGACAGATTTAGGATGATTTAGCCTTTTTGATCTTTTTGGTCGTTACATGTCGTTACAAGAGTTTGTCTGGCAATATGGTACGTCAAAATCGGCTTATCACTATATTTTGATATATATATAATTATATATATATAATATATATATATGTATATATATATATCTATCTATCTATCTTCTCATATTTTCCCTATAAAAATGTCAGATCACTTGAGGGTTTTTTCCCATTTTCACCGACCAAAACCATGTAGATTTTCCAGGCAGCCCAACCCATCAAGGCCAGCCCTGAGATCAGGCCGGCATCGGCCATGGCCCGGGGCATGGTCAGCAATCCTGGAGCGGGGGTCATGGCCTTTTAAAGACAATCAACCATCATATATTACTGCTAGTACACTTATAACAGTAATATAACAGTAATAAATATAACAGTAAACATACTTAGTACCATTATATCACATTATTATATATATATATATACTACCATTATCTAAATATAAAAATAGTTACTAACAATAGTAACACTTAATAATGGAAAACAATAATGATAATTGCTCGATAAATAAATAGATAGGTAGATAGATAGATGGGTAAATAGATAGGTAGATAGGTAGATAGATAGATAGGTGGATAGAGGGATAGATGGATAGATGCATAGGTAGATGGATGGATCGATGGATGGATAGATGGATAGATGGATAGGTGGATAGATGGATAGATGGATAGATAGATAGATAGATAGGTAGATAGATAGGTAGTTCGGTAGATAGATACATAGGTGGATAGAGGGATAGATGGATAGATAGATGGATGGATAGATGGATAGATGGAAACTTGGAAAGATGGAACGATGGAAATATGGAAATATGGAAAACATAAAAGATGGATAGATGGATAGATGGAAAGATGGAAAATGGATAGATAGATAGATAGATAGATGGATGGATAGATCGATAGATCGATAGATGGGTAGATGGATAGGTGGACAAATAGATAGATGGATAATTAGATGGATAGATGGATGGATAGATGGATGGATGGATGGGTAGATAGGTAGATAGGTAGATAAGTAGAATGGTGGATAAGAAAGAAAGAGAGCACGAAAGAAAGGAAGGAAGAAAGAAAAACACAAAGAAACAAGGAACGGACAAACACATAAATAAAGAAATTAATGAGGGAATAAAAATAGAAAGAAAGAACTAGAACAACATAAATAGATAAATAACAACGGAAGAAAGAAACAAAGAAACAAAACAAGACATAAAGAAAAAAACAGAGACACACCAAATAAATAAAGAAAGACGCAAAGAAAGAAAACCAAATAAATAAAGAAAGAAAAAAGAAAGAACGGGGGAAAGAAAGAAAGAGACAGAACGGTAGAAAGAAACAAATAAAAAAAAATACAGAAAGACAGAAATAAATAAAGAAAGAGAAATAAAGAAAGACATAAATAAATAAAGAAATAACGACAGAAATAAATAAATAAAGAAAGAAAGACAGAAAAACAGAAATAAAGAAAGACTGAAATCACTGTACAGTATGTATACTTCTTGAAAAAAACCATCTTGTTGCAATTTCGACGGCCCAGCCACACACAGACTCCGCCTGCTCCCATCAAGTTGTTCAGGAGATTGAACGTCGCCTGTGGGCTTTTCCGTCTCAGTCTGGATTTCACCAACCAAGTTGCCCTGGTTGCCACATATAGCTGTATCTGAAAATGGGGTAGTATACACCGCCAAGTTATGGCACTTTTAAAGGACAATCATGATACGCCACTGGAATTTGATACCCATATGGGTGTGGGTCAGAGTTGAAGCACCTGACATGCAGGTTTCGGATGGGTGTCAGGGTTTTATGTTTCAGTGACCCAGGTACGAGTGGAATACTGCTGATTCCAATTAAAAAACAGTGGCAACTCTGAATTAACATTAATTGGAGATGTACCAACGGGATGAATAAACAACATAAACATCTTCTTTTTGGCGCCTGACCGGGAATTCTCCATATCATTCAGAACATAATTACGCTGGTGTAAACATACAAAAGATGTGGAACAACCATACTGCCCCGTTTGGAAAATAATCTACAAATGACGGGTTTGCCACATCTATGTATATAAACGTCCTCCCCAGGGTAATCTATGGAATTCCCGGATTTTCCAGCGAACGAAACCTCCATTTATACTGGGTTTCCCAGATTTTCCTCGGGGCAGCCTCACATCGACTCTGCCGCTGCTTCAAGCGCAACAAGGGATAGAACAGAGCTATGTCAGGTTTCCTAGGCGTTGCGTTGACGGAACTCCGGACAAAACATGGGGATGAAAGCAACAACAACGGGGAGTTCAAACAGAATCCATTCCTCAGTTGACATAGAAACTACATGAAAATATACCAAGCATCTACAACTGCCAACCTTTGCAGGGGAACGCCTGATATCTGATGATGCCTGGTTGTTCCTGCCTATATTCTGTCCAATTGGCCCATTTCAGGGTGGAAAGATCGATCGTTTTCTTTGGGAACAGTCAAAGAAACTGGCCGGATCAAGTACATGCAGCTTCCCACCTCAAAAATCCTTTGCAAAATCTCCATGGAAAATCATGCCACGTTTCATCTTCAATCTCCAAAATGAGTGTTCTGAGGCACATCCTCCCAAGTCATCCCAAACTTCCAGCATTTTACACGTTGGACGCTGGGAAATCGGCCAGCGGCTCCTAGACTGCGATGGGATTTCTCCTGGCGCGCCAGTTGGAAATTCAGGAGACTCTACAATGACCTGCATGATTTAGCCAAACAGCATGTGATGAAATTGTTTTTCATTGAGATGTGATGAAAAGATGTAAAGTAGATTAAAATAGGACATTCTCTAGTGGGTCCCCTTCTTTATACACATTACTTCCCTGCAATAGCAAAGTCACTGAACATTTTCCCTGGATGGCCCGACCAAAATCGACAACCAACAGCTATGCATGATGTCAACTAGGATGGGTCACATGGTCACTACCATGGATCTATGGGACCATTCTTGTTATTTCGGGTGAGTTGAACGTCGATTTACAGTACATAATTTTTCATCCGTTTGCCAATTCTTCTGGTGTGAAATGGCGTAGACACCTTTTCTTCTCTGGGTTTCTTGCCCACACGCATACGGGCTTGTCCAAAAATAGGAAATCCCCAATGATCATCAATGATCCAGGTAGTATGGCGCCACAAAAACCAATCGATCATCAACCCATCAGCATTTCTGGATATCCCAACTCTTGGTGTCTGAAGAAACAACATTTAAGGATGGTTGAAGAAGCTAAATCCCCATTAGAAAACCCATGACCCTGTGGATTTTGGTTCCTGTTCAACTCCGACAGGTGTCGCCTGCGCATCTGGAGACATTCTCCGTGGGCGCTTCCGATAATTCGGAGAGAGTCTCCACATCACCTGGTGCACCGAAGTTTCGAGGCTCGAGATGGGAGTTGACGGGGATTATTGTTATTACTGTTATGACCTATTATTAGTATTATTATTATTACTATTTATTATTATTGTGTATATATATATATAATTATATATATAATGATCATAAATGGATTGTATATATCAGTTATAAACTATTGTTATGACTAAATGGACTATATATTCATATAGTTGGAAAATTACCCTTCTGGTTATCTAACATTTGACATTTGATGGCATTTAATGGGTTAAAATCCACTTAACTGAGTAACTGGATATACCCTCTGCTTATCTAACATAACAGTAGCTATGGAAGCCATGGGCCATAGAAATATAATCTAATGGTTATTTACCTATTAAAACATGCAATTTTACATAGCTAGGTTCAACAAAGGGTGTATGCATTCATCCTCCAGAAAATTAACATAGAACTGGAAAATAAACCATTTTAAATGACAAACAATATTCCAACCCCTATTCGGCCGGGTCTATGTTTACCAGAAAGTTCATTAATATTTTGACTATATATAGAATATAAATATACATGATAGTGTACCATCAAATGGATTATGATAGATTATGCTGGATGACAATGGATTCTTAGATTATTATACGGATTGTATGATGAATTATGATCTAAATTGTGATGAGTAATAAAGATGGATCATAATGAGTTAGATGATTTGTGTGAGTTGGATCATTATGAATGATCACTATAAACAATATTACCACTATCACCATTGGTGATGATGGGAGTCAGGTTTGGTGATCAAAGGTGCTGAGTTAGGTACCCTAAATTAAACTAACATAGATATGGAAATCCCTTGGTTTGCTCTGGAAAATACTTAATTGTCCACATCTACGTTAGTTTATCCTAGGGGGATATCTCTGTTAACCACAACCCATCATCACCTTGTGTGCTGTTGCTGACTCATAATGGCTGTTTGAAAATGGGGAATTTACCCCTGAGTTTTTCCAATGTTAATATATTCTAATCAAGTTAATGACGCTTATCCATCAAATTTCTGGGTATTTAAAATATATCCGATGTTCAAATAAATCCTTGTAACAATGTGTATATGAATATATATTTATATATATATATATATCTGGTTGGTGGTTTCAACCCCTATGAAAAATATTAGTCAATGGGAAGGATTATCCCATATATTATGGAAAATAAAAAATGTTTGAAACCACCAACCAGATATTGTTCCAACCCATGTGCAACGGTGGTTCTTTGTGACCCTGACAGACGCCTTTGGATTCTGTGGTAAACGCACGGTCCAGGAGCTGATAGCGTAGCGTTTTCATATCATACGTACTACTTGGACCTCAAACCCCAGCTATAAGTTGGTTTATTGAGGTTTGATATGAAAACATACTTAACCACTGAGATTTATCATTGATATATCTACCATAAGTATAGACATATCATTGATATATCATTGATATATCTACCATAAACCATACTTAACCACTGAGAATCATATGGCGCTGCTGGCTCTTTCAGAACAACAATGACTTGCCCACGCGCCCGCCTGCTTCGTAGCCAGGAACCTCAGATACATTAATATATATATATATATGTATATTAATATCAACAGGGAACACTCAGTCTTTTGGGAAGCCTATACTGATAAACTGATAATTTATTAGTCCTATCAATGTTCCTCTTTGATCTCTTCGTTTCTCTTGTGTTCAAATCGCAGCGAGATTCGAATCATGTTCCGCTTCCCAAACAGATCAGAAACAGATCAGACAGGATCCACATCGACCAACCACTGAACTGCTGAGTTAATTGACAGCACACTAGGCATTTGGGTGAAACAACATCACACGGGATCACTAGGGCGCTTTCATAATTTCATTGTTGCGATTCCATTCCATATTCCGGTACACAAAAAACACATTCCAAAACTCATGCACCTCGTTTTGCGTGTGTTTTTTCTACATCAAACAAGAACAACTCAAGGTGCTTTCTTGGTAGTGAACGGTGAACCTACAAATCCTAGAAACAAACAGGGGTTGGCAAATGTCCCTTTTTAGTGATTTGTTTTACATCACTTTTTCAAGAGTATCTGTTGGAGATCGTTTTTCGAATAGTTGGGTGTGAAAAACATAGGATGATTTAAGATTAATCAGTATGAAACATTAATGGGTCCGGAATTGTCTGGGATTTTTTTTTTCCCGCTCTGGAATTTTGTTTGGATTTCCTGTTCTGTCCGTTTTCCTTTGCTGTTTGCAGGAAACTGCCATTTCAACGGCTCAACTCAACGTTATTTGCAACATCTTGGAGTTAGAACTTTTCATTTTCCGTGGTACTTGCAACATTTTGGTGCCCCAACTGTTCATGTTGCATGGTATTTTCAACCCTTTGGTTTTAGGAATATATTTATTGTTTTTTTAAGGGTTGGTTTTAGCGTTTGTTGGCGTTGGATTTAGGTTTGCTTTAGTTTTTTTTTGGGTTGGTTTAGTGTTTATTTTAGGGTTTATTTAGGGTTCATGTAGACTTGGTTTGAGATGTATGTAGGGTTTGTTTAGGATCTATTTAGGGGTGGTTTGAAATTTGTTTAGGGTTGGTTTAGGTTTTATTTGGGTTTGGTTTAAGATCTATTAGACAATATCGCTGCAACCTGGACGTTTGCCCGGAGTTGATGTCCCGCAATCAACGTATTATTCAGAGGGGGTGGCAAATTTTGATCCCTCATGAAGATAAAGTTGATGTTTTTAGCCCGTTCAGCATATTCGTCATAGGGGGTGGCAAATTTTGTTCCCTCATGAAGATAATGTTGATGTAATTACCCGATTCAACATATTGGCCATAGAGGGTGGCGTGTCATTAGCCCTTTCAGAATATTGGTCATAGGGGCTGGCGGATTTTGATCCCTCATGATGATCAGGTGATATTGTTTCCTCATGAAGAGAACTGTATTCAAGGTATCTTTCACATGCCGCCGTAGCCTAATTTTCCCCCTTGGCCTTGTTTGGATTCGCAACTTCCCAGCGACACAAAATTGTCTCTGTTATGTCACAATGATGAGTCTGGGCGAACGTTAAGGTTGCGGACAATATGTTTAAAGATCGTTCCAAGAGTTGGTGTTAGGTTTGTTTAGGGTTGGTTTAGGTTTCATTTAAATTTGGTTTAAACATGTTTAAAATCTATTTGGGGTTAGTTTAGGATCGGATTAGTTTTGGTTTAGGGTTTGTTTAGGGATGGCTTTGGTTTAAGATCTATAGAGATCTATCCAGGGTTGGTTTAAGATCTAGTTAGTTTTGGTTTAGGGTTTATTTCGGGCCAAGTTTCAGATTTATTTATGGTTTGTTTAGGGTCGCTTTAATTTTTTTGGGGGTTGGCTTGGAGTTTATCTAGGGTTGATTTATGGTGGGGTTTATTGGGGTTTGAGAAGCAAAAAAAGGGGGAAAAAACAGAGAAGCAGAAAAGTGGAGAAGCAGAGAGGCAAAGAAACAGAAAAGCAGAGAAGTAAAGAAGCAGGGGAGACGCAAAAAAACATGGGAACAAACGTCCAAAAACCTATCCCAGAAAACAAAAAACACATAATTCGCCCGAAAAATGCAATCCATCCTTAATTACCACCATTACTGGATGGAATGAACCAGTATTAACCATCATGAATTACCATCATTAATTTACCAGCATTAACCACTGTATTAGCCACCAGTGTTAGCCACCAGTATTAACAATTATCATTAGTTAGCACCATCATTGATTCACATTAGCCAGGTATTAACCATCAGTGTCATTAATCACTATTAACAATCATTAACCAGCATGATCATTGATTAGCACCATCATGAATTCACATTGCTACCATTTATAACTGCATAAACCGTGGGTTCCAGTCAGAAAACACCAGGAGGTATTTCAAAATAGTGGTAGTTAATGATGGAGGCAAAACCCATAATTGACCGTCAATACCCTTTCATACCATCAGGTTACCATCATTGATTCACATTTTAAGTCCCCAATACTTCATCCCTAATGGCATGAATGATGGTATGTAAGAATTAGGAATTCCACAATTATGGTATATTATGGTATACTGTAATTATAAATGCTAATGCCATACCCTAATAGTTCTTTTGTAATTGGATGGACAAACAGCACAATGAGTTTCTGCCAGCCAGGCTTGTCACCTCCTCTACGGGGTGGATGAACTCTGGAGCCTCGAAACAATCCACTGGGAGGTCACTCATGCCATGGGGTTACTTAGATGGGTAATAGATGTAGTGGTTAGCAAATTATATAAGTTCATGGGTAATGCTATATAATGAAATGTTGGTACATGGTTGGCAAATCGATTATAGCTAACTATATACAGATACAAAAGTTATACGGTACACTAAAGCGTCTCTCTCTACCTAAATAAAATAAGATATTTATTGTACACATATATTATATTTATATAATACATAGATGCTGCGCGATAAACCCAACTGACTGACCAATGAAACCATTTCCAAACTCATCCTTGTCATCACAATCTCACCTCACCTCTGGTGCGATGGCTTCTTCACCTGCTGGGTCTTGTGAAGTACCAAGAGCACCACAACTTTTCCCATTGTATGACCATCAAATGATAGGAAAAAAAAAGGTTCTTAACCAGTGGATTGATGTGTTCGATTGTTCTTCCCATGTTTTGAAACAAAACCGCATCACAAACATTGGGTGACATCTGCCCGTGTGGCCTCCATGTCCGGTCAGCAGCCCTTCTTCGTGCCTGAGACAATGGCATCCTGGAAAACTGCAGACCCTGGTCCTCTTGCATCTAAGTTCGGTCCTATGGCGACCCCAGGGTTGGGCCATGAGTCTCCAATCATCCCATGGTCTTTTTTGGGGGAATAACAGGAAATAGTAACTAGAATTTGGGAGGCCATTGGGATGCTTGCTTAAATGTCGTGGTGCTGTGACGAACACATGGAATATGAAAATTACGAACGGGATAGGGGAGGGAGGTGGCTGTATAGTTTATACAGTATATACGTAGTATTCAAATGTATAATATGCAAACTATCCACAGATATCCACAGTACATACAATATAAATATAGTAAATACAGCAAGTATAGTATGTCACGTACCTATAGCATGTATAGCAGAAGGAAGTTTAGAAGTCACACTTCCGACAATATGGACAGATGGAAAAGCAGAGGTGGGAAGAGTCAGCGAAAAGAAAGAAGAAGGAAGAAGAAGAAGAAGAAGAAGAAGAAGAAAGAAAGAAGAAGAAGAAGAAGAAAAAAGAAAGAAGAAAGAAGAAGAAAGAAGATCTGGTGCACGAAAAGGTAGAAAAGTCGCGAAACACTTTGTTTTCCAGAACAATACTGCCCATGCCATGTCGGCTTGTGGCCGCTGGGGCAAGCGGATCCAGCCCCCGGAAGCGGATGTGAGCCTAGAAAATCTGCTTTACAGGCCAAGCTGCTTCTTCTGCCCGCTGGGCGGAAGCGGATCCGATAAAGACATGCCTTGCTTTTAGTAGATCACCAAATTATGCTTTAAAGGAAGGAAAGAAAAGAGGAACATCCAAGGGAAGGGAAAGGAGAAGAAGAAAAAAAGGAAGAGGAAGAAACAGGCTGGTGGAATTGGAACCAAGTCCACCAGGTTATTGCTCTCTGGGTCGTTCTCAATGGGCAGCAGCTGCAAGGTCGTAACAAACATACCAAAACTATCCGTAACTACCCAATTATTCCTGTCACGTGATAGCTCGCCTCGCAATTTCATGGATGCACAGCTCCAGTGAATCTCACATTTTACAATAGGTTTTAATCTATGCAGAGTGGGGGGGCACAAACCTGGGATCCCAGCACGTGACCCACCCCAAAGAAATCCCAACACTTAGAGGGTGGTGATGTATGCATGTATAATATTGCATATACGCGTTCTATAAGATGGTACAGTACATATAGTAGCATGTATAGCCATGGGATGCCATGGGAATATCGAATCAGCTGCAGCACGCTCAATAGGCTCAGTTCCCCGCTCTTCTTCCGCTCCCTTGGACATTGCAAGTCACCAGGGTTTGTCAAAATTCAGGCAGATACCCAAAAGACGGCCATTTTTAACGGGGAAAATCATGACCATCAACATATGGGGTACCTCAGCCGCACTTTCAGACACACCCAAACCTTTGGTGCACTTTTTTGTTCACACCAACATAGGTGGGAAAGGGATGTTTATCGCCCCCCAACAATTGTTTAATAAATTTTGACCCACCCCATACCTTGGCTTGTTCCCCACGATCAGAAAACTATGCTTGTTTCTTGCATAGAGTGGACCTGGAGGAAACGTAGATGAAACAGAAATCATTTGGTGATGGAAAAAAAACCAGTACATTGGTCAGCATCATTAAAATAGCTGGTAAACGGATGCTAATCCCGCCAATTATAGTGCCATAGGTTTTGACCTTTGACCTATATCCATTTCAGAGAGAACAATGCAAATTCGTGTCATCCTATCTCTTCTGGCACCGCTTCACTGAGCTTTTGAATCGCACCACTCGCTCGAAAGATAATACAAAAGCGACAATCAAGAGGAACATCTAACATCACTTAACAAGAATAAGGAATAAGGAACCGCCAAAGAAGAACCGACCCTTGGGGCTACCAGAATAAAACAATAAAATCTATCTCCCTGCCTCCTCTGCTCCTTCAGCAACTGGCATCTCTGAGCTTGGGCTCTGGTGGCCCTTCAGCACAGTTCTCCGCAAAGTTACTGGTATAATATCCCTTCACCCTGTGATGGCTAATGAAAATATGATGACTCTCATCAGGCTATCGTGATCGATTCTCCCCAACAAATGACGATCATATTGATAAATGATGTTGAGGAGGAGTCAGTTGATACCTTGGGCTCTTCTCCTTTGACCCTTGCGATCATGCCATCTCTCCTCATACACTTCCTTCATGCGATTTCATGCCACCTGCTTCACGGATCTTCACGGTTTAGTGACCAGGTGATAGATCAGAAGATTTGCCAACATCAATGGCATACTTTGATGAACTATGATGAACTGATTAAATCACAACACACAAAAACATACAAAAAATACAGCTGTCCTTGATGTGTCTGCATGTGTCTCTGTTAATGCTAGGCCCCAACATGGCTGCGGCGTCCAAGCAGCGTCCAAGCGGTGTGAGACCGTGGCCGCCAGGACCAGTTGGTCAATGTCCGTCGCGCGGGCATTTTATCAAACGCTTAAACCAACTGGTCATGAATGATGTATCATAAACCATACTGGTTATGATACCATTTTATGATAAAACACATGATGTATCATGTAATTATACTCAGGCTGTATGATATAGTCATATGATGATATACAATGTCTACTAGAATCTACTGAATATATACTCATGTACAACATGTGTAAATGTGCTCCTATCCTTCAAGTCAACCAAATTTAACCATCCCAGATGGAAATTCTGAACCAATTTTGGTGTGAACATGGGATAGAATTACATCCAATATGTGGCCAGTTTAATGTTAAACATATTGGATGGATCTTTTAGTTCAATATGGGACAATGATCATGGGAAAAAGACATCCCTTTAAAGTGTAATTCTATCCCATGTTGAAAACTATTGGGATGTTACTGGGAACATGATCTTTTAGTTCATATTAATTAAATATATTAAACACTGCCTACTAAATGGGACACAACATGTGGAAACAAATCCCGTACTCATGGTGAGTTTCTGGGGGATTCACCGGTATCGGTGGTGCCCCAGAACGCTAAGGTTGCGATAAAAAAAACTCTGATAAACTTGGGTTTATCGTAGAATATCGTAGATATATCTACGTATACTTAACTAATAGATCTTAATAATATATCATGATAATATGATATATCTATACGATTCTATACTGTACCTCATAGGGCCTTGTGCTATCCCACAGCCCAGCCGAGTCGTCGCTCCGTGAGTAAAGTTTGCCCCAGATTCACGGACTGCCGGTAGACATGCACCGGATGATGCCGCGGCTGACACGACTCGTGCCACGGAAGCTACGAGTTGAAGTTCCATAAGAGGAGGTACATGGAGAAAATAGAGGGACACCTATGGGAAAATCTATGGGAAAATTAGAGGGGAAATTATGGGAAATGGAAATCTATGGGAAAATCTATGGCAAGACCTCCAAACATCTTGGTGGTTTGTCATCGTTTTGCCCATCAAACTTGCCCGCGGTATAACCCCATTTCTGGAGAAACCTACATGGGTGCGTCTGAAAATGAGGTATATACCCCAAATCTATAGATATTCGATGGGGAAAATTGTATACTGTTAAACAGCCAGATGCTGCCGCAAACACGATCAAATCAGCTGCTGGAAAGGATAGCTGGAAACAACGATAAGAACATGCTACAGTTTACAGTATTGTTGTCTTGAGGGTATATTGTCGCTAGTCGAGTCTCTGCTCTCAATATTCCAAAAGCGAAAATCTCTCAGATACTACTCTTCAATTCGGTAACTCTAAATCCTAGCTCATATCAGATGATGAATCGCATATGTACCCATGTTTTGGGTGGCAATCCCATATAGACTGTCCAGAATCCAACTCATATAAAATAGCTAGTGTGAAAACTCACAGTGTCAGTGGCGAAAAAGAGTACCACATGTTTCGTTTCGGAAATGCAGCCTGCTGACTCCATCCACTGGTCAACTTCCATAGACGGGCCAATGATTGACTGGGTAAATTATAATAATTCCCTGACCTGAAATAAAGCCTTTTAAAGATGATTTCCCTCATGAACCATCATTCCACTAACATCACAGTGAGGTTGTTGCAATTCATCCAGAATCATGTGGTTGAAAACTCCCACTTTGGAATGGGATAATGCAGATAATGCATCTGAATGCCCATGCTCACAAACACGCGATCTTCACAGTCTTCACATCCCACCAAAGAAACTTTGCTTCAAAAGGCGATCTTCTTCGGGTTTTTCAACTGCTGAACTAAGCCAGAATCATTTCATCCCGACACTTCCAGTCGCGCCATGCGTGGGAAGTTTTTGGGACACCTGCATACACCACAAAGATCTGGATCTTGCTGACGGTAGAAGCCCCTTAGTCAAAATGACGACTTCATGGTGACTTGCCATAGGGGGGTTCCAAGATTCTCCAACATGGCCTCTATTAAGAATGACCTGCGCAAACAGATTTCATCAGTAGCCGTATTTTTCCAGCGTGCTTGGTACAGCTGATAAGAACCACTTCTGCCTCTCATGCTCAGAACAGTTGGAGATGGCCGAATTCACGCTAGTTGCAAGCACTTACCTTGGAACACAGTGACCTAGATAGATATTATAGACACATACATATATATATATAATATACTATATATGTCAATGTATACATATAATATATACAGATATCTGCAGTGAATGCAATCACCAACCACACCGTCCATACCCATCTCTCTAAGCAAGATTTTCGAATGTTGTGTAGAACATTTGCACATCAAGTCTCTTGTCAACCTCTCGAAAGAAAATGCTACCTGGCCAACATATGGGTTAGTCTGAACTAGCAAACTCAAACCAATTACAGCCATTTGATAGGAACATGATGATTCACCAGTGGTTTTCATGGGTATACACTCTATTTTCAGACCATCCTTACTAAGACGTCAACATCGATATCATCGATCCGGTCTGGGCCACCCGAACCATTCAGCACCATAAACTTCAATGGCGGCATGAAAAGCACCAAAGGTCTTGACCTCACTGCTTCGTGAATCCAGACGTGAAGAATGAATCAAACATGATCAAAATGCCTCAGTGATGTCTGGTTGGCGCTTTTGTGCACCTCCTCCAAAACATGAGTCGTAAAGAAAAGTCTCATCAGCTTGTGATGGAAATGACACAAATTCTCAAAGCACCAGTCATGATATTGGCACGAAACAGCAAAACATCATCTAAACACAACCAGACATCACCCTGGTGAAGACATGCAAGGATTGTGTCAAGCCTACAGCCGTTTCTTGGGTCTCTTGCGACAGTGTTGCAAAGCAAGCTATTCACTGCCGACCTTAGAGAGGTCAACGTGCAGCAATGTTTCACGTCTACCAACAATGCCTGACATGGACAAGGATGAACACAATTTTGTGTCCATATGTTTCAACAAACATCCAAAGTTATCAGATTCAGTAGTAAGATGTGGAGGCTTCCTAAATTGGTGATGGATGACCATTCTAGTACTGAAACCCTATGGAGACTTGGGGATCCCCCCGCCATTAAGAAACAACCACCGCCATGGACCGGACGTCACTGGCGCCAAATCATACCTGATGAGGCCGGCGACTTGGAGAGAAACATTGTTTGATGTTGCAGTGTTGCAGTGTTAGCTACAAGTTCTGGAACAGCTAGAGTTCATATCATCCCATCCCACCCAATATTAAACAGCCCCATTGTGTGGTCCCAAATAAGTGTGAATCCCCTACTAAACCATCGTTTCTAGGGGTGTTTATACAATATTAGGGCGATGGGATTACTCAGCGAATCAAACACTTCGCATGAAGGCAATCGTGTACATACAGTAATATGCATAAAAACTTCATGCAGGACCATAGATTATGCAAACATTGACATGGTTTTTGCATGCTTTTGCTATTCAATCCAGCACTCTTTGACAAAGGCTCGGACACATTCAGGAAAACCGTTGATGGTGATGCGGAATCCACCTAGCAAGCTCACGTGATTTCACATTGGGTGCAAAGGTTGCAACATATACAAAAATTGGTTTGCCAGAGCGCGCACGCCCGACACAGGAAGACCCACCTTCGAAATTCAATTCTTGAGTGTTTGACAAATTTTGGTACAATTTGAGGGTGTGGATCAAAATTCCAAACCACCCATACCCTCAAGAACAGTCCAGACATGAATAAATTAGACTACGCAGGTTTGCTCTTTTGCACGCCATCAGTTTGAAAGATTTCACTACTTGGCTTTGACCCATCCTCACATGCTTCTTGCGCTTCTCTTGAGAAAACTGATTTGTTAAGCGAACGGAAGCCACAAACATGCAACACAAAAATCGTTCAATCATCTCTGTGAATTTACAAAATATTTTATCATCTCTCAGCAGAGGAGGGGCAGCAAGAATATATAATTACAGTATCTCATACATTTTCTCAATGATCTGAGAATCTCCTCACACCTGTCATGGAAAAACCACGATGGGAATTGGCGCAGAATTTGGACCTTCGTTTTTTCTCTAGTCCATCCCATGGTTTAAAGCAGCATCACTTTGAGACAAGCCTTTGATATGATAACCTGAATCTACTCTATTATCTGTAAACATATACATAAATTTCAAAACATATGTTGTAGATAATATACGACATTGAATTATAAATTATATGTTAAATATTATGTATTATCTAATATGTATTAAAATCTAAATAGTAAAGGTTATCTGTGCTGGGAAAAATATTGTACATTGTATTCAAAATATTAAGCAATTATATAATTATATATTAAATATTACATATTAACATATGTATGTATCTATATTATCACAAATGATGAATTAAACGTAAAACATGATGAATAAGATAACAAATATGTTATATCATATATTAAAAGTTGTAAATTGAGAATAACATATCATATATTATATATGATATGTTATATTTAATGCATTGTATTATTGTATGTGGTATATTGTCTAAAATATATCCTATATCATAGGTCATCAACAACATATCTTATATAATAGATTACACATTTCATAGTATATATCATATATTGAGTATCATTTATATCTTGAATATTACATTTTACATATTGCATATTGTATATCAAATATGGTATATTATAAATTAAATATTGAATTCTAAATATCATAGAATTAAAATAAAAAAAGGCATGTTTATTGTATATTGAATACTATCGATAATATATCCTATATTAAGGTATACAAATCAACTGTTATATATTTAAGACTGCACATTACATACTATATATTACATATTAAATATCTAATCATACCTTAAATATTGCAAATTAAATATTGCATATAGTGAACGATTTCATAGTTCATATTCCATATATCATATAATAAAGATGGATCTTTCTTTTTAACTACTAAATTGAATATTCCATAATATATATGTAAATTCAAAGCGATATATTATAACATTTTATATACGTATGTTATATTATATTGTATTACATTCATTTATATCATATATACTGTATCTTACATCATATTTAAAAATATCGTATATTAAAGATTATATATCATTTAATACATATCAGATATTATAATTATAAACCAAATGTAAATATAATTCACATCAAGTGATGTTTTACATTATATAATGCACTATTTACATCAGCATGTAATTATCAACCACACACCCAGCAGTTTACCTAGTTCCAAACCAAATTCGCTGTGGGGCACCAGCTGTGAGGACCACCCTCCGAGCGCAGCTGCGCGGCTGCCTCACTCATGAAAGACACGCAAGCAGCCAACGCATCTGCGCTTGACAGCTCCTTGCGTCGCTGATGCTCCCGTCTCTTAATGCAACCGCCTCTGAGCTATCTATATGAAAGCCCCAAAAAGATGCAGAAAAGGTGAGAAGTTGCCGCAATTTTACTAGGATTTTACTTTTTCATACTTGTTCTATCTTTTTGGGGTTGCTATAGTTTGATAGAAGCCTGACATGAACACGCTACAACCTGAACACATGCCTGTTTGGACAGTTTTCGGTGCTACCTTGACCTCCTGCTGATCTCTTCATGCAACTTTTTACACCTGTCTGGTCCATGTTGCCCCTTCTTAAACCAATCTTGGACCCAAGTTGATCCTCCGTTTAGCCAATCTTTGGCGACAATTACCTTCAAAACTTGGGACCCTCTCTAATCCACCTTAAGAGGTTCTGCTTATGTTCAGTTCCCAATCCATATTTCATCTTTGAATCATCTTTGGAATGTGGCGAAATCATAGTGTATATGACACTCCACATCATCCACCCTGAATGTTCTCAGGTCTCTGTGACCACGGTTGTCCCCCCTCCGGCATGGCCTCGGGTGAATGACCTCAAAAACAAACAGAAGGCACGTTAACCCCGTTTCAAGTAAAGGGTCTATGTTGATCATGGATCGGAAACCACAAATCTAGTTGGACATTTGGATGGACGTGGCCTTCTGACCGTTTCAAACTATGTCAGCATTAGCTAGCAAATGGGTTATTCTGACAATAGGGTACCCTCAGATTTGATGGTTTCATTATTTTCCCTGTTAAAACAAGCAATTTTATGGGTAAGCTTCGCATCATTTTCAGACAAACCCAAATGAGACATTAAAATTATCCCTATCCCATCTCATTGTACTAGTTGGTTGATAGGTTTCTCTATGCATTATATAATACATGTGTTCTAATCCCCAACAATAAATTAGGTAGTAAAACTCCCTGTAAGAATGTATAGCCACAAATACCCAATAATTATCCCCACAATCATTTTCCCCAAAGTATCATGATCCCTATTAATTATCCTTTGACTCCTCATTTCATAACCAATCAACATCAATTTTTCAGTTTTATCATGTGAGGGCTCTCCATTTCTGATGGTTAAAAACCATGTATATATATATAAATCCCTATATTCCCCAATAAACAAAGGTAAATATACTGAATTTAACCATTATATATATACTATGAAACATATTATATGGTTCAGTGGTTGAACCAATCAGCAAGGCTACTTTTCATGGTTCAAATACATCCACTGGCCTGGACTCGCCGAAGTCGGCTCTTGGAAGGTCAGCTGTAGTTGTACCTGAGCCGACAAGATCAGTGATGCCTCCGAGCAGAACCATTCTATGGGGAAAGCATGGCAAATACTGTAATAGATAGACATATGTGAATATATATATATATGTATATATATTTATAAATGTGTACGGATATATATATATATATATATATGGGTAAATATACAGACATGTGTATGGATATATATATATATGTATATACAGGTATAATGGTATATCTATATATATACGTATATATGTGTGTGTATATATGGTACCCCCCAAAAAAATGCAATGTTTCTGTTTTTTACTGGTATTTACAGTGTTTTTATATCATTTTGGCAGATATTTTTGAAGGACTTATTGTTTTTTTTACTCATTGTTATTCTAGTTTGTTTTGGCAGCAATACATGGTTGGGTTCCAAGGGGATAACATAAATAATATAATCACATATATACTATATAAATATATAGCGACGGACAATTTCTTAGAACATCTGTTGGAAAAACATTTTTTGAGTACACTGGGAGCTATGTTTAAGAACATCCGAAAGTCCCCACAGTTAGAACATCCCAAGACATTACAACATACATATATAAATATCTATTGACATCACTATATTTATATGAACACAAAGTTAACAATCACCTGTGGAGACCCCCACACTTAGAACATGCCAGATGCATGCTATTGTAAGGGAAACTGATGTTGATGCTAAGATATCGCCACCGCATATGCATATGCATGTGCAAAAAATACGAGGCCGTTTCGTAGTTGAATTCCAAGGGGGTATTTAGCATTAGGCCGAGAAGCTTCCCCCTAAAATAATCAAATTTTAGACCTTAATAGGATAAACCACAACTTTCCATTTCAAAATCCATGAATTTCACTTTTAAATCCTCATGAACATATTGCCAAAACTTGGATTCCGAAGCTTTCCCCTAATACGAGTATTAAAATCAAAAATATATTGTTTGAATAAAAACTATTTTTCCATGTCAGAAGTGGAAAGCAAAGTTGAAGTGAGTTTCAAGTCTTAGGTTTCGTAGAGTAGACGCGTTCACCGAGGCTCTCCAATAGGTGGGGGAAGCCCCACACTTAGAACATCTATCCCCACTTTGGGTTTCTGAAACTGTCCATGTCTAGACAAAAGGCTTTTAAGTCAGTAGGAGTTGAAATACCAACCTCAAAGATTCTTCTGCTAGTTACAGTTTCTCCAGCGCAATCTATTGGTCTATTGCCTTTTCTCTTGCGTTTTCTCCTTCTCTTGGTTTTTTCGGCAACGTTTTGGTGGTGCCAAAGTCAACATCCCATGAACTAATGAGGGATTCACCCTGGCCATGAACCATCCCCGATTGTCTTAGAAATGGGACCCCTGATTGTCATGGTTGGATGGTGACGACATGACATCTATTCACCATGGTTTTTTGGGGTTCACCAAAGAACCATGGTGTTGACCTCCATTCCTTTGGTAATACTTCATGCTTCGACTCCTCTTTTCTTGGTAAGTCTACCCATTGTCCATATTTAAAATCCCTAAGTGACGTTTCAGGTTGTGAACAGAAATGATATGTTGATTCAAGTTGATACCCAGTGGTATCATCCCAAATTATCCCCAACTAACAATGGCTGACTCACCTTTTGGTCTGTGAAAATGGTGAAATCCACGGGAAAAAATGGCCTGTCAAAATGGCGCTCCGAGATGCCGAATTTCCAATCGCTCCAAACCAATGACGAGGGCCCAGCTCCAGCCAATCATCCTCGCGGAGAATGAGCCATTGGAACTGATTATCCCATTTTATCCCTAGATTTTTGGATGGAAAAAAAAACCTGAACCAGTTGATTTTTGATGATTTTTGGTGGAAGATGGTGGAAGTGCCAGTAGATTACAAATAAATTTCTGGGGGCAATCACAGCCTGTCTTTAATAAATTACCCTGGCCACGTCCTCTTTACCCCAAGCTCCTTGTTGGCTGGTTGACGATCCTTTTGGGGTTCACAGAGCCATCAACACAAGTGTCCTCTGCTATTGGAGCCCAATCGCTGTTATGCAATCGCAACCTGCGGCTGTTGTGGGTTGTCCCCACTGTCTTGCTGACTTTCTGGCCGTGTTTGTTCTTGCGACGGCAACATGGAATCCCATGCATGAATTATTCACGGAATAATCAATAATCACAACTCTGCACCACCAACCCAAAGTTAACATAAGAAGTTCGTGACAGCACCACTATTAATTAGAAATCAGCCATGTCAGCCGCGAGGACTAAGCTCCAGGACCATCCAAGGGGAAGTTAACAATGGAAGGCTCCACTTGAAACAGTTTGGGACTAAGCGCCCATCAACTGATCAAACACATTCCAAAACCTGAGAGCCAAACCAGTCGCGACCAGCATCACTTTCCTATGGATTGGTGTGCCACTGTGAAAGGATGGACACCCCATTTCTTGAGACATGCAACAGGTGGCGGGGGAGCAGATAAGGCAGAATTGTAGCTGCTGGAGTAGCTTCTAAATGCAGCATGTTGTCACACAAGTTTGGTCTTATGCTACCCTAAAACTGTTGTGTACAGCGCTGGCTGCCAAACGGCAAGAAACCCAAGGACGAAGCCCAGATCGATAGTCCTTGAAATCTGGATCATTTGTTTGAACATAGGGTACCCGGGTACCCCAAAATCTTTTGTGTTTATCAGCACTTTCCCCAGTTAAACTACCATACATTAGAGCAACGCTCATTTTCAGACAAATTCAAATATCAAATTAAGTTGGTGATCTGTATACACCTCTGTATACCACATCCCATTGTAGTTCATCATATCCCAATTATATTTACTATTATAATCTATTATATATATACACATATATATATATATATAAATAATTATATATATATGTATATCCGTAAATTGTTTTGTTTTCCCCTTCTACAAGTGTGTATTTATCGCCAGAGCTATTTTGCGCCCCCCAAATCTCAACTTATGGGGTAAAAGCCATATGTGTCTGCATGAATTAACATATTTCACCAACCTGCAAAGTTCGGCCTCCGATTGGGATTGGTTACCCCAAACCTAAGCGTCATTCCAGTGATGTCGCAGAGAGGTCTCCATCATTTATCCATATACGCCAATGCCTGAATTTAAACACCCCGTACATGGTCCCAAAAATGTGTATATCAATTTCCTATTTAACCATTGTTTCTGGGGGGTGGTTAATTTGAACGGGGGATTGATATATGAAAAATATCATCCCACCGACTAACATAGACCCTGTCATGACTCATGGGTTGGAAATTTATATACTGTCCTCATGCGCTATTGACGATCTGTGAAACACCTTGGGGAATGGTAAAATATAAGCGGCTACATATGGAGGTTTCCTAAAATGGGGGTACCCCAAATCATCCATTTTGATAGGATTTTTTCCATTATAACCATCCATTTTGGGGGATGGAAACCGGATGAACTGTTTTTTTGGCTCCTTGGGGCCAACCGTACAGCGGATCAGCTGCCCAGATTCCACCTGGGAAAGGTCAAACTCATGCATAGCATTACGTACATAAACGAATGTGCACATCATCTCACTCTCTCTCTCTCTATAATATATATATATATAATATTTATTCGATTTATGAATTATAATATACACTCATATACGAGTATATGATTGTGTAATATACACACATGCATATCTGATGTATATATATATGCGATATAGGTTGGCGGAGGATATGTTTTTTGTTAAAACCCAACACGGAAGTAGTGCCACCATGAATGTGTTGAATGTATGATTCTGATCGATGGCAAGAAGTTCTTAGGGGGATTCACGTTCAAAACTTTTGTGTTTTGAGTTTTGGCCAGGAGTTGCAGCAGTAGTGCGGAATCTTTTGCGCATTTGAATTTCAATGACAATTGTTCCAAACCTCACTAGGCCAAGAGAATGCTAGACTTCCAGTAGTCAGGGAGTATAGCCAATTACTTAAGAATAAACTAAGCATACTCAGTGTTTACTCTTGCGAACTGTCCAAAAGTGACTATTAGGGACACTTGGCTCCCATCAGTTAGCTTCTCCCATACCAAGGGCCACTAAAGGATTCCAAGGATAAGCCACGAGGGTTTTCCGCATTTTGTTTTGAGAAGCGGGGGGGCGAGGAAGTCCAGTTGCTTGGGGGGCGGCGAGGAATTTCCAACAGGGGAGCGGCGAGGTATTCCGGTTGTTTGGGGGGGCGGCGAGAAATTCTTTTTGGGGGGGCGGCGAGCTCTTCCTCGAAGAGCTCTCTACCCCTGCCCTGTGTCAAGCCAATCCCTCTCCACTTTGGGATGCCTGCTGTTGGTTGCAAAGCGGAGAGCTCTTCTTAGAAGAGCTCTTCACCTTCCCTTTGTAGCACTGGTTGCCAATGTGCAAAGTTGGTTGGGATCACCGAAGCCAGGTATATTTGGTACTGGTTTTGAATGTGGCGGAGAGCTCCCCTAGGAAGAGCTCTCAAATTTGAGGACTAGATGATACTCCACAAAGTGGAGAGATATTGTTCCTACGATGTCAAGCTTCAAGTCCTTATCCTGGACGGTGCCTTTTCAGCATCACCCAGTTGGAGTAGACAGATGTAGTATATAATACCAAATAATGTGGGAAAGGGAGAGAAGATTCAAGCTTCAAAACAAGAAAGACATCAGGTTTAGCACCTTGGCAAGGCGGAAAGCTTTTTCAGGGCAAGGTGTTGAGGCCAAGAAGTGGTTGGTTGAAATCCCGCTGGAAAGGAAGAATGTCAGGATGAAAGCAAATTGAGATTAGCAGCAGCAGCAGGGGCTAGTGGTCTAGTATTTGTGGAAGGAAAAGGACAATCAAATGACAAGAGAGTGTTTAGGATATTTAAAGTGGGTAACGCTCCGCTGTCTTGTTGATAGAGGAGATGGTTCTTTCCGGGCGGGGATGAAGCGACAGGAATGTGCTTGAATGTGTTACATATTCTGTGCAGGTTAGCCATGTCTCTGCACTATTTCCCCTGAGTTGCTCAGTTTTCTGAAGTCTAATTACAGCTTACAACTGACACATGTTCAGAACTCAAAACACACAACATGTTATAGTTTCTGTAAAAGCATGAGCCCATTCGAACAATTTCAACACCATCACACATCTGGAGCATGTGTCCCCCTTGCACCTAAAAAAATATATTGCCGCATGCCCATGTGCTACAGGAATATCTGGAAACGCCAAACATGTTGAAAACACTAACTTTTGTGAAAGTTCCTTATGTGTATACTATACATCCCAGCTAGGGGGTATAGCTCAACGATTTGATACAAAGGAGCCACGTCTCCAACTTTTCCATCTTTGCTATATGGGGTGCCAAACCTGGGCCGGCTGAGTTAGATCCATGTCTTGGTGAACCAATGAATCTACCCGAATCTACCCCATCATTCAGTACAGCAATGCCCATCCAAGCATAGTCTACATCCCAAAGTTCTCTCAGACTTCTTGGATTTTCTTGAGGACTCTCCCAAAAATAAAACACATATAATATAATCATATAAGATTATACGTACATATGTATATATATATAATTATGTATATATATAATTATGTATATATATATATATATTATATTATATATATATATATATATTAGAATTTTCCTTGTAGAATTTCCCAAGTGGTGGATTCTGTGAAGAAAATCATCCACAGCCTCCAGGATGATCAAGCCATGAAAGGTGGTGGAAGACCAGGGCACTACCAAGCCTGGTGGCTGTTCCCCCATGAATTCATGGGTTAAATTTCTCTAAAAAACATGGAGAAAAATCTTCGCACCAAAATCTGATGGTGGTTGACATCTTCCATGAAGTTGTCATTGTGGGGTATTCCCAGGTAGATGGAACACATCCCAATCATTGATCGCCTTGGCCACCAGAACAACAACAAAACTGGTTGGTTGTTTCAGAGTAACGGGGATCATCACCGGGATGCCACCAGAAAGATCACCACCGAGCCGAGCTCGCTAAAATATGCACCTATCCAAGAATAGGCTACCTGCAAATCCAATGGTCTAGCATTAAAGTTGCCGCGTTTTTGGGTGTCGACTGTTTTTGGACAAACCATACTAGGCTACCTCTCCACATCATCCACCTTCCCACCTTCCTCAAAAAACTGAATATGTTGGTAGTTGGTTCGGTGTACCAAGCTTTTTCCGTTCCCCAAGGTGTGTCTGAAAAATATGATTTCTTTTGTCTGAAAACAGGGAATCCCCGAATCCTTTGGTCAATCACAATTTTCCCCATAAAACCCTACAAGGTGGTGGCCCCCCATGATCCCGTCCATTGGCCCAGTAACCAAGCTGCCGTCAACCTATGAGGCATCACTTTGGATCATTTGATAACCATATATATTCATAATAATAGTTAATATATGGTTATTAGTGAATATAACTATATTCACTATGGCTGAAGTACAATAATTCACTAACCTGAAAATAGTTGTCATCATACGGCCGGGGATGATTCCCCGAATCCTAACCATCATTCCAGTGACGTCACGGCGTGAGGTCATGATCAAATTCATCCATCTATATACATAGATATATATATATATACTTGGTTTAATTCCTATTAATCAGCATTAATCCGTATTAATCCCACCAAACTGGCAACATATTAAGTTCTATTAATCCTATTAATCCATATATTGGTGGTCAAAAAAAAAACCTTGCACCCGTCACTCAGCCTTCAGCCGCCGCATCCAAGTGGGGCGGGATCTGCCCAGCTGACTTCGGTCATTTTTTCTCCATGGATTCCATGGAGGCTTTGTGCCGGATATAGTTGACATGTCGCTAGCAAATAAATGATCGATGTAGGGTCTACTTTACCCCCGCCCCCCCTGTGGGATGGGTGGGGTGTTCTAGAGGTATGATATAGAGAAATTTATAGGTAGTATGTGGCTAGCACGTATGTATAGCACAAGAGATCTTGATAGTAGCTAGTGTATGGCTACCATAAAGGTACTTCATGGGCAGGAAATGGAAGGAACACGATGTAAATAGCGTGATGGAAGGTGTAGCCTACCCCGCACGCCCCCCTGTGGGATGGGTGGGGTGTTAAAGAGGTATCATGTAGCTGTAGATAGTGTATAGGTAGTACGTGGCCAGCATGTATGTATAGCACATGAAATTTTGATAGTAGCTAGTATATGGCTACTATAAAGGTCCTTTATTGGCGTAAATAGAGTGATGGAAGGTGTAGCCTATCCCCCACGCCCCCTGTGGGATGGGTGGGGTGTTTAAGAGGTATCATGTAGATAGTGTATAATCAGGTAGTACATGGCCAGCATGTATGTATAGCACATGAGATCTTGAGAGTAGCTAGTATATGGCTACTATAAAGGAACTTTATTGGCATATTATAGGCAGTAGTGAACACTGCATGGAGGTATCCTGTTATGTAGCGCGCAGGTGGCACGAGGCCAGCATGTAAGTATAGCATATGAGCATATGAGATCTTGACGGATGGTGGTAGATGGCTGGCCGCCCCCGTGGGGGTGGTTGCTTGGGGGGTTTGGGGGGGGGATAGCATTGGAAGGGGGGTTGCCGGGCGCCGGGCGGCCGGGCGCCGGGCGGGACCATATATATATATAATTATTATTATATACATATATATATATGTATAGCCCATATATTCATGTATATCCTGTATGTGGATATGTGCGTGTATATGTATGTCAAAACTTATACACATATATCATATATATATACATACATACAAGTAGCTTGCATATACGTATACTTAAATGTGCAAGACATAACATATATTCATGTATTGTAGATGTCCATTGCCACGTTTGACTACCAAAGAGCATTATATACTGATGTACTGATATATACTGCTATAGTTTTCTGTTCAGCCCAAAACGAGGCGGTCGGCGTTGAAAATCACCAACTTGTTTCCGTCTCCTAAAGGCCTTTAATTCGAACACACAAACCCAGTTGATCCCAGTTGCGTTGTTTAGTTTAAGATACCGATCATTGTCGGATGTTTGTGGCTAAAATCATCTAAAAAACACCTAAAATCCCCATTCCCTTCAATTTCTTAAAGGTGAACTGTCCCATTTTCAGTCGAATTTCTCCAATCGAAATACCCTCTCCTGCACCCCAAGTGGCCTCAAAGGAATCCTCGTCAGTTGCTCCACCATCCAGGGTAGGCGAGCTATAGAAAGGATCATCGGTCTGCGGCATAGGTGTTACTCACTACCCTCTGGTACCCTCTTGTTGTTTAATATAGTATATGAGATATTATCTATGATATATTATTGTCCTGTAAACTAACATAGATCTGGAAACCCCCACTTTTTGTAGATTATTTTCTTAGGGAAATCATGGGTTTTCCACATCTAAAATCATCTATATAAATTGTACTGAAAATGAAGCTGGGATGATGAATCAATGCCATGGAGAATGGGGGATTCACCGATTAACCACCAATTTGATGGTCAATCACCCTTGTGATAGGTAAATCATCGAACTAATTGGGTGATTTCCCTAGCTATGTTTAATTACCATGTCAACATTATTTCATTTGGGTTTGTCAACAGATCTGGGCATTTTATGACATTTTGACAATAGCCAGGTTAGTCTGCTCAAAAACATGTGATATGGTAAACCCAAGAATAAACCATACCAGTTTTACCAGAGATAGGCTCTTGAGCCATCACCGGAGGTTTATGGCATTGAATCCCAAATTAAACAAAAGAGAAACTGCATGAAATTGCCTGAAATCGCCAAGTGAGTCTGGTGGTTAAAAATGTCAACAGATAAACTGCAGAAACAGTTGATAAGCTGCAGAAACAATCGATCAACAATCGATCAATTATCACAAACTAGACAACGGATGGCCCGAGACCGTAGAGGAGCATAGTGAGAGGTATAAGTATGAAGATCTTATAGCATGAAACATAAATATAGAAATATACGATGATGCCTAAAATTAAGAGACATGGTGCAAACATGTTGTGAAAAGTAGGTACATATGAAGAAATTGAAGGAGAAAGAAAAGATCGATAAAACGAAGGAGACACAGGAAGAAGAATTCAGACATACATTTTTACATACAAACATGCTCATACAGTACATACAAACATGCCTCACACACAACTGTGATTTTACATACAGATTCTTTACCGCACCAACACTTTTACACACAATCGCTTTTGCGCACAAACACTGTTAAACACAAGCACTTTTGAAGACAGACATTTTTACACAAACACTTTTACACAGAGACTTTTTTTACACACAAACACTTTTATGCACAAACACTTTTATGCACAAACACGTTTACACGCAAAGCATTTTACACACAAACTCTTTTACACACAAACACTTTTACACAAAACCCTTTTACACAGAAACACTTTTAGACACAGACGCTTTTACACACAGACCCTTTCGCACACAAACACTTTTACACACGACCCTTTTACACACAAACACTTTTACACACAGACGCTTTTACACACAGGCCCATTCGCACAGAACCACTTTTACACTGAAACACTTTTACGCACAGACGCTTTTACACACAGACCATTGTACACACAAACACTTTGAACTCAGAAGTTTTTACACACAAACACTTTTACACACAAGCACTTGTACACGCAGACCCTTCAACCAAACTCGCAAAAAAACCTTCAGTTTTTGACACTCAAACATCATTTCGTGCGAAAGGGTTGCCGCCGGACCAACCAAAGTCGCAAAAAACTATCAGCTTTTGACACTCGAAACCCGTTTCGTGCGAAAGGGTTGCCGCCGAGGATGTTAAATTGCAAACACCTCAGTTATTGACACTCGAACCTCATTTCGTGCGACAGGGTTGCCGCGGAAGTGCTGAACTCGCAAAAACACTCTCAGTTTTTGACACACGAACCTCATGCGAAAGGGTTGCCATATCGTGGCGCCTCGTCGGCACTGCCTGCGGCCTTAAGGGAGAACAGAAAAAGAAGGAGAGAGACCGTGACAGAGGGCAAGAGAGAGAGAGAGAGAGAAGATGTGAAGATGAGAAGATGTGAAGATGAGAAGATGATAGAGGATGATAGAAGATGTGAAGATTTGAAGATGTGAGTATGTGAAGGTAAGAAGATGTCAAGATGTGAAGGTGAAGGTCGAGAGAGAGAGAGAGAAACAGAAAATGTGCGAAGATGTGCAAATGTGATGATGTGAAGATGTGAAGATGTGAAGATGAGAACATGTGAAGATGTGAAAATATGAGTATGTGAAGGTAAGACGATGTGAAGATGTGAAGATGTGAAGATGAGATGATGTGAGTATGTGAACATGTGAGGATAGTGAAGATGTGAACATGTGAAGATGTATAGCAGACCGCCACTTTTAGAAGAACCCTTCGCTCTGACGCTCTCAGGAACAACTATCATAAACTATCTCATAAACTCTCATAAACGAATCATTCGCACTATTTGGGTGTCCCCTACTATTCGTCGCTCTTTCCATACCCATTGGAACCCGCAAAAAACCAACCAAGTGGCCACGATCCGAAAGCTGCGCTGGCTCAGATTCCTGGCCCGGATCACACGACGTTGGTTGGTGATTTGTTCATGGTGATTTAATGGTTACTTAATGGTGATCTATGATGATCTAATGGTGACTTTTGGTGGTTGAATGAATATCAATAATGTTTTTTTTGAATGTTAATGGTGACTTAATGTTGGTCTAATGACGATTTAATGGTGATTTGATGGTTTTGATGGTGATTTAATGGGATACCAAACTAACTAAGTTAATGGGATATAATGGAATATCAGAATATATCACATATACCCTGGAAAGTGCCATCAAGCATCGCTGTTTCTCGGAAATCCTCTGTAAACGGAGGGTTATAGCTGGGGAAATCCTCGAAATAGATATTTTTTGTTCATGTTTGGTGACACCATGGGGTGTCTAAATAGACATCCCGGATCTGACAACAATATCTGAGAATTATCAATCAACAATCTCCAAGATCAACCAAACATATACGTGTAATTATATATATACACATAGATATCCATATTATATGTATTATGTATGTATAAATATATATATATATATACACACCATATATAATACATACATATCTGAGAATGGGCCATCCCTTTACTTTCAATAACTACCTCCAGCTTTTTTTGCAACGGCATGGCAACCAACCTGGGATATCAAGGCTCTACCCATCAGCTGTTAATTTTTTGAGGTAGCAAACCATCCAATTTTTTCATGGTGAATAATTCGGTTTTAATGTGGTAAACGAAATAATTCTGTAATTTTGGGGATGGTCGTTGTTGGGTTTATCATTGTCTACCGCATTTATTTGTTAAACTCTTGAGCTCCTTTCATATTTTTGTGAACTATCAACTATTGTTAAGTATTAACTATTACCTATGTTTAAGTATTGTTAGCATGTGTTAACTTTACTATTAACTATTTTATGTTTAAATTAATATCACCTTTCATATTGTTAACTATCAACACAACTACTGTATCAGCATTCCACCTTGGAGCTATAAACCTCGCACCCTTCCAATGGGGTTGCTTTGCGCCTCAGATCTTGACAGAAACTGCCAACACAGGGTCGGAAGACACGAGCGAATGCACATGGTCATCACTTATATAATATATATACATATACAACATATAGAATAATATAATATATAATGTAGTATAATTTATATAATATCCTATATACTCCAATATCACAAAATAATATAATATTAAAATATTGCATAATCAAGAGTAATTTAATATAAGTGTAATGTAATAAAAACCCAAATAATATGATTTATGTAATTTAATATAGATAATACATATATATATATATATGACAATATATCTATATATATATATATCAATATATATATTATATTAAACATAGGATACACATATATATAATATGATGCAATGCATATCTATATATATATATTATAGGATATATATAAATCATAGGATATATAAATATATATATATATACATATCATAGGGTAATAAATATATATATAATAGTATATATATATATATATATCAAAAGATATATATATAATACGGGATTAATACGGGATATATATAATCATATATATATATATTATCAATTCTTATCATATGTTATCATAATGAATCATGACCAACGATTCCATGAATGAAAAAACACGTTGAATAAGAGTTGTTTAACGATTCGAAACTGTCGGAACAGCAGTGGCCTGGGCTTCATAAAATCACCGGCACCGAAACTCGCCTCGCCTGACATGAACGACCTGACAAACAACCTTGGTGAAGCAGCTCGTGGGAAAATTGACAGGGAACATCAGGGAACAATCAATGGCTACCCGAGTACCCCCACCCAAAAAAAGGTGTCCATGCGATTCCTGTAAGTTTTCCCTTGAAGCCATTCTGGGAAGATGGTTGCCATTTTCATGTCTAAGTTTCAAGATATTTGAAGTCCGTGTGATCAGCGACTGGTATGCTGCGCAAACTGCAAGCCTCTGCAGCCACTGATTGAGCAAAAAGTTGACAAAAAACAAACAAACAAATCTGAGCACATCTTTTTGCAGTACTTTATGTCAAGAGGATGCAACGGTATTCGAGTCATAGGGATCTGAAATTAGAATCCTTGGCCTCCGATGGGCCATCTTCAATCCTGAACTGAGCTGCGTACCATCCAGCCGGGCCATCCAGGATGGCAGGAGGTTACTGGGTGCCCTTAGAGATGGTCCATATTTTTTTCGTCGCCTCCATAGCGGATATCGTATGGATTCGTATGGTATAGTGGCGTCAATTCTTTGTGAAAGTCGAAGATACGAGTACCGAGGAAGTGATCTCCAAGGTGTCAAAAAGTGTGGGTCCATTGGCTTCACGATGTTTCACTTGCTGTACGTCTGTTGAGCTGAACGCACCTTTGGCGTGCCCTGCAGATGGACTGCAGCCAATGGCGTTTGCACTGCCAAGGAATAAATCCTCATTTTGACAGTATTTACTGGTGTCAAGATTTTGGACCATTCAATCCACAGAACTCCGGGATTTGTAGTAATATACATATTATAGTGGTTTATAGTGGGCCTTTATTGTGTTTAAACTATCCAACACCCGGAAAGCTCATGTTCTCAAGCAACTCTCTAAGCATTTGTTTTGGACTCTTGGAGAGATTGCATCGCCACTGCCCTTGGCACGAGACTTTGCTTGTGCCATCGACAAGAAATCACCGGCAGCGCCGGATGCATCAGTTGCCACTTCACAACATGCGCAGGGTGACTTGGGTGTCAGAAAATGTGATCTACCCCTAAATGGCATTAAATTGCCATTTTAATGGGGTAAAATGATGGTGATCCAATGGATTGGGCATTTTCAGACACACCCACTTGGAATGAAAACATCTCGGCGCTCTGCTGTTTGGAAGACCCACCAGTGATGGGGTGGGAGAAGACCTAATTTCGTGAAGGGGCACTTCTCCTAGCGAAAAATCTCACGAAAACCAGCCTGTGCCTGGCTGCTTTTCCACAATATTCCACAATTAAAAGTTCTCTTTGGAACTCCGGGGTCGCAAATGAATCAGGTGACCCCCAAGCGAACGGACGCTGTGACTAGGATATGTGCCAGAATTGTTTTTTCGACTATGAACAACAATTATTATTGCCTTCAACCTCGACACAATCCGAAAGGTTGCAACAGTCCGCCATAGTCCGTCTGCAGAGTACTCTGACACATTGCGTGATTTCACGACATGACCTGCTTCGCAAAGCCACTTCCATTCAGGGCGATGGGCGGCAAAGTCGGAAAGAGCGTCTTCGGCTGGGACGCCTCCTGCAGTAGCGGTGGCAGAGTCACCTGGAATCAACCTGTTCAAAGCACCAGATAGCAAATGATAGCAATATCCTCAAGATTTCCCGGATATCCCGTTTTCAAATCTGTATGATTTGTGCCGTGATGGAGCTGGCCTTCTTTCAACATAAGCTTGTTTCATATTCTGCCATCTTGCATCTACCCCTGCATCAGGGTCACAAAAATCCTTGAAGCCAAATCGATGCTGTTTATGGACTCCTGGAGTCTTTTCATATGTGGATAGGATGTGGCTGGGTTGAAATCATACAAGCTGTTCCCAAAAGTCACTGTGACGATGAAATTTGGGTCCAATTGGGCCCAATGTGGGAGATACCCATCTGGCAAACGGCTACGCTCAGCAATTTGGTCATGGTTTCAACGTTTCACCATCTGGGAGACGTCCACAGAATTGGCTCCAAAGTGGGGTCCTTCAGTGCTGCCACTGCCTCTGCCACTGTGGCATTGCAACAGGCGAGACTGATACCTTGAACTGCAGGGCAGAGTGCAGATTTCGGCTTCACCGGTGGACAGCAGCGAAAGGATCCCTTTCAGAACTCTCGCTCAAGGAGTCATTCTGAAGGTCCATATGGTCCATGGTTGTTTCAGGTAGAGTGAACAGTATCTATTCTACTCACAATGTTCAGTTTTCCCAAACACCATCAAACACCCATACTGCTAGTCTGCTAGAGCTTGTGGCCATGGAAACCTAGCAAGAAGAGCGACCTCTAATTGCTTGACATCGCGATACTGGCAGCTTTTCACCACAACCCCAACCTTCACCTAGGGTACCCTCCAGTTCCAATGGTTTACAAACATGTTCCCTATGAAAATGGCCATACTGTAACTAGGGGATACTGGGGGTATCCTCTATTTTCAGACAAACCCATCATCGTGTTTTTCCCTCCAGGTGGCGATTGTTGTTGGGACAGCAGTTGCCCTTCGTAAGGTTCACTGCAGCGCAGGCGGGATATGCGCTGCAGCGCCGCCCATTGGCGCCAAGAATCTTGGGACTGATCGCGCCTCGCAGCCCCGCCTGTGAAGGTGCTGATGACATCTAGCTATCAGAAGAAGGTAAGAAACACTTGGAACGCTGGGTCAGTTTCAGCCGTAGAAATATTTGTATGATATGTAAATATATATATATATATATCATAATAGATGATCTTCATCACATGTACCTTGGATAGTGGGAATGGGTTCATGTGCCACGAGAAATTTGGAATCGCTCGGCCGGGATGATCGCTGTTAAGTTTCCTACAACTGGGCCTCAGAAAAAACCCGTAGAACTGGGAGGGTTTCTCCAAAAATAGGATATCCTATGGTAATTTGACATAGCTATGGACAATTGACATTTCTAGATCATTTACCTATCAAAAATGATGAGCTTCCATAGCTACCAGTATGTTGAACTACTGGAGGGTACTCCGAAGCAAAAGCAAATTCCCCATTGACATTGCCATATGGGCTACTGCGCATTTCTGGACAAACCTACAGTAAATCGAATTGTTCGTTACATATTACATAGCCCATTATATATATAGATATAGATACACCCGTGATTTCCCCGTTGTGTTACATTCTATCCCCATAAAATTGTACTAGTTATACATAGTTATACTATAGTTATATATGTTACTATAGTTATACATACATTCTACTTATACCACATAGAAGTAGGTACATGTATCGCCATCACTATTTTGAGGCCCCAGATCCCACCTGATGGGGTAAAGAATTGTCACCAACTCGAACGAAATGGGCTCGGGCTTTCATAGCTACAGTGGATGGAAGAAATCCTGCATCACCTTGGATGGTGGAAACCCTAAAACATAATGGTATAAACCATCTATCAACTGGTACAGGATCTCTTCATATTTATTCCATCCGCCGTATGTAGCAAATAACCAAAGGGTACAGTAACATATGGACCATATGGCTTTGTCGGTACCCTACAGTAAACTCCATGGGGAATTCCCCCATTCGTTGGCCTCCTGCAACTCGGTGTGTTTCTTCTTGTAGACGAAGACCTCGTAGTTAAACCTGCACAACAAAAGCGCAGGAAGACGACCAACATGCTGATGATGGCGATGCCATATTGATGGACAATATGTGTCGTATGCATATATCATATATATATAAATATATATATATATTATTATATTCATATTGAATAATAGATCATGATATATATATAATTATATATATTTCCCAATTGGGAAAGTCAGTGCACCTTCTGTCAAAACACAAATCACCATGGGACGCCGTGCATTCAGGAAGCCAGAGAAGTCAGCCCAAATTTATGGAAATCAGCATGGGACGCTGTGGGCCAACAATCATCTATTCATTTCATGTTTGGTGCTTTTTATGGCTCAAAATTGGAATTATATTGTGGAAACTGCATCTATGCGGTCATTGGTTTGCGGTTACTTTGAACTTTGAATAATTTTCTTGAACAAAGGCTATGGGACGCAAAGTTTCACCACAACTACAGCTACAGCAGCAGCAGCAGCAGCAGCAGCAGCAGCAAAACAAGACAAGTAACGTGTTTTCGGCGATACTCTGGCGATACCCGGCGATATCCTAAAAATGAAAAAACAATCCCTCACCACCAATCCCCCACATCATTTCAAAAAAAAAACACATCTCCAAAGTTCAAAAGGACAAAACCCAACACAATCCAATTCCCCAATGGAACTGACACAAACACAATAGGTACATTCCAAACCTACAAGACGCAGGTAAAAAGATCCATGATCAAAAACACGTCTTCCAAAACACCACTTGGACGGAGCATGCACCGACTTCCAGAAATCGTTCCCCCGAACTAAACGCAACAAAGCAACGCATGCAGTTTCCACATGGAGTGTCGTGAACATAATCATGATGGTGATGGTGATGGTGATGGTGATGGTGATGATTACTGTATGATGATGATGATGATGATGATGACAAAACATAATGATTGCAATGCTGATGACAATCGTTTCAGTAATAATGGCTACATTTTATCACGTGACATGTCTGAGATGACCGTTGCTGCCAGGGTGATCACCCAACGACAATAGCCTTTCCGACTTAACACAGTCAAATCATTCAGTGTATGAAAATCCATTCAGATAATGGAAATGTGCGTGAAATCATCAACGATCGGAATCATATATAGAATCATATAGAATCACATCCTTTCACTGATGACTTCATCCATTGACTTTTTTCTGTGGGAAACCCTGGCTGCCATAAACTAGTCCCATGACTGGGGATGGTTGAAATCTCAGCCATAAAATTGGGGTGATGACTTGGGGATGGTGACTGTGGCATACCACATTCGATTCAATCTGGTTCAATCATAAATCCCATTCCCCCTGGTATATACGGTATAACTGTTAAACACATCCATTGTTTGGCCCAAATATGTGGTTTCATCCCCTACTTCCAACATGGGTTTACCACATTAGATCGGTTTGTCTGAGAATCCTGTACCCCCAAGCCCAATGGTTGATCATTTTCCCATCTTTCAATGGCTAGTTTTTTGGAGGTATACGGTACACCTATGTATACCCCATTTTCAACCACACCCCACTATCAGATCGTTCATCATCCCATTAGATCCCATTCACTCCCATGAAATGCCATGAATATTCCATTAAAGATAAAAGATAGACTGAATATTCAGATTCCATCATATTATGAAACAATGCCATTATTTCAAAATATTCATAGATTAATCTAAAGATGAATATGTCATTCACTCCCATTATGATTTTCCAAACACACCCAGATGAAATCTCTGGGTAAATTATAATATTTCACTAACCTGAATTAAGCCCACTTGCGGATGATTTCCCTTACTAACCATGATTCCCAGTGAGGTCGCAGTGAGGTCGTTATAATTTACCCAGAAATCTGAATTCCTCATCTCTGAGGGCACGGCTCTGCACTCAACGTCCGACAGTGTTTGGTGAGGCGACACCAGTGCCGTTGATCGTCTGGACGACTCGACGATATTTTTGGGGGCTATAGGTACAATAGGGGGCTATCAAACCAAGAATCTTATGGGGATACCATGGGATATACTTCATAGGATCCATGAAGAATTAGGATAACAGATGATAGCAATATGTAACCCAGCTTTTTTGGGAGGATATACTGAGAAGAATCGATGGGATGTAATTGAATATCCCATAGGATATCCGCCGACCCCGCCCGACATCAAAGTGCGGACTTGTGTCAGAGTCAACGGCAAAGAACAAGAACAGGAACAACAACAAGAACACCATCATTGTATCATCATTGGGATCTCGTAGAATATCTATCATTCTGTAACCAACAACATGGTATTAGATACACCCCCATAATCCCAATGGTTGTGATAAACATGTGGGAAACTACAAAAACATTGGACTCTTGGTTGGGGTGCTTTTGGACAAACCCACACTTCAATTCTTGGAAGATGATGGAAGTGGGGATCCGCCCTGACGCGCTATACTCATTAATGGAAGTGATACCAAGTGCATTGCTTGGTAGACTCTCAGGTAATCTTTGTGGCTTTCCACCCACTTTCTTCAATTTTCTTCTATCATCTCTCCAGCCAAGGCCTGTCTTCCAGTAGCTGTACCAGAGACAGTCCTTGCGACTGTCACACCTGCAATGAAAACAGCAAAATGTATCAATCGTGATGTCACATTTCACATTATTTCACATTTCGTGGTCTGAGGAAATAAGAGTTTTTCATAGCAGTCTTCAATGAGGGATCTGAAATTGCGACAAATCGCCTCAAAAAATCTTAGAAAGGTTCAAACCACAGCTGCATCGCTTGGTTCGCCCAATTTTTTGCCGCGCCTCTCTTCACATGCATCTTGGCCTGCCACGTTTCGGGCAGAGATTTGCTTCCAGTTGTGTGACGAGTTGACTAGGCCCTCTAGGTTTCCAAGTAAGAGATATAAGTACATCAACAACAAAACAAAACACTATAAGTTCACCATGTCCAAAAAAATCAAACATACTTTGGTTTCACGGTTCAAGCCAGAAAAGTATTCTCCAGAGTAGCGCGGATAGCAAAGTTCGTCTCTATTGTTTGCCTTTGTTCAAGCATCATTTTGTGTATGTGTTTCTGGAATTGTTTGGGGAACATCTCCGGACACAGTCCGAGGGCCGATCACTGCCAATCACCATCCTCTTGTTTCAACACCAAAATGTTTGCTGTTTTTGTGGCAATAGAAGCCAACCCACTAAGAGGTGCTTAACAGGCCATCACAGGCCCTTATTAGCGCTTGCAGGCCCTTATTAGAGATGCTTGGTTAAGCCACGGTCTCGCAGCCGGCCTGTGGTTTCACCCGCAAAAAGCGGCTTCTCGTCGCAAAAAACGGAGCCTGGAAGAACAGGCGCTGTGCGTCCTATGCCACAATGGAATTAAATATATATATATATATACATACATACATATGTATATAATATATATATAAGCGATGTATATATACACGTGCATCTTAAATGTATACATCGTTTATATATAATGTATATCTAGAATATGTAAATAGATATATATGTATATATACCATCTATAACATATACATATATGTATATACACTCACACTCTATGTATATATATATATGTGCCCTGTGTGTATAGGTGCCATATTATATATTATAATTTAATAATTAATATATAATATGTAATATATAATATATAAAATATAAAATATAATAAATTAAATATTAAATATTATACATTAAATATTATACATTAAATGATATTATATATTAGTATTAATTTACACTATGATTATAACTATAATTAAAATCTTAATTATATTATATTATAAAGAAAAAATAATGCTCTATATTATACTAAATTATTTTATATATTATATATTGTAGATTTTATATAATATATTGCATTACATTTTAAATTATACTATAATTAAGATTAAACATATAGTTATAATTATATGATATTATTTTAAATTACATTTGATGATATTATATTATATTCTATTAACAAGAAAATAATACTATATATTATATTAAATTAAACTATATGATATATTAAGTATTATATATTATATGATATATGATATATTAAATATTATATATAAAATATTATTATATAATAATGGAATTAAATCATATTATATTATGTTTTATTATATTGTACTATAATGAACAGGTTAGTTAAATTATATTATATGATATGATTTATTTAATTAAATTATTTGTTATATTATTTTATAATATGTTAGATTATATTGTATTTGAATTTATATTTATATTTATATTCAAATTTATATTTAAATTTATATTGTATATTAAATTATACTATGTTATATTATATTATATTATATCATGTTATATAATATGATATGGTACATTGTAATTCACATGCATGATCCGTCAAGATCCATTCATCATCAACATTCGGTTCCTGCAATCAAACGTAGCATTGCAGATTCATACCATGCAGCATTGACGCTTTTGATTTGAGAAAAAATGAAATAATGTATATAATTAAAGTGTGAGTGTAAAGTCTATCCGACTGTATGAACTGCCCATGCTGGGACTCTTGTGGCTGACATGTGCAACTTGGCTGTCGCAACCGACACGTGCCGCAGTCAACTACATGCTACCATGCTGTGTGGACACGAAGCGCCACAGATCACACTGGGCAAAATTCTTGATGTGCAAGTAAGAGGAAATGGCATGACCGTCGAAACCACTTGCCCTCCTAAAAACGTCTAGGTTCCTCTTTTGACTCTGAAGAACTAGCTGCGAAAATCCCAGGATCGTCCTGGTGAAATTTCATCGTCATGGCGGGAACTGCTGGTCACCAAGTGCTGCAGAACTCAGCCTGCGTTTTCTGGTCCAACTTTGGGCGGATCAATGCTGATCAACTTGAACTGCTGAAACTTCAACTGGCAAACCCAAGTTCAACTGGTAGGTAGTCCTGGTTGACTTCCTTCATTTCCTCCTTATCTTCCACATCATCCCACAAGTTCTGCAATCTCTTCTGCGTTTCTGCTGATAAACTCCAGCTTCCTGATCACCAGGTCAATCGAAATGTCTTCTTCCCTCTCCGCGATCAAGTTGAAGTGCTCCGTCTTGCGACGGGTCTGAAGGTTGTGCTCCCGCAACTCCTCCGGTTGATTGGCAGCTGGTTGAAACAGCACAAGGTGTTTTATCAATCCAGTTAACTATAAATATATATATATGTATACAATATATATATATACATTTATATATATATATGTATATAAATAAATGTATATATATATCCCTTCAACCCATCCTTTGCCCTTCTTGCAAAGCCAGATGTCTAACTAGGAGCACGGCCTTTAGATGGCCGTTGTTTTTTTGGATCAGTGGGATGCTGTTGATCATGTTTGATGCGCTCGTGCCAACAGGAATTTGTGTGATTTTATTTTTAAGGTCGTTAACCCCTTATTCACAAGAAGTAGAACAAAAACAGTCATTTCGCCTACACGAAACTACAATTTTTGGGTTTTCTGACCGACCTGAAACTAATTCGTCGTCACATGTTTTTAGCATTTTTTACCCGTCTTTTGGTCAGAGCAGCGCCTCCGGTTCTTTCAAGAACCTTTTAGTCTCTGGACTCTATAAGCTTGAACGCCACCACCGCATGAACACATATTGTGTCACGGAGGGGTGCGTAGCATGACCCATGAGTGCAAAGTTCAAGAGAACAAGCAATATCGTAGCATGACGCGTGAGTGCAAAGTTCAAGAAAACATACAGTCCTGTAGCATGACCCATGGGTGCAAAGTTCAAGAGAACATAGAGTAGCGTAGCATGACCTATGAAAGAGAGAGCCATGGACGTTATTGTCCCACCCCACCCATGAATACATGCACTTGCCGGCAGCCACAGCGTAGCATGTCCTTCATCTGCAAGTTCACATGATCGTTAATACATGCCCCACCCCACCCCCCGCAAAAGGCCGTCTAAAGGCGTCCAACTATGCCACCTTATATAGCTGAACCATCGCTTCATAACATGACTCTCCATTCAGATTCCTGCCATCTTCCATGGCAGTCCTGGTTGATGCCCTGGAGTTCCTTTAAAAGATATTCCTCAGGCGTTTGTCCCTGCCATTTGGTCGACTGCGACTGCTGCTGCAGTTCTGTGAGGGCCGCAGACCAATACCTCGAATCATCAAGAATATATCTGATGGTCATGATTTCTCCGAAAATGGGCGATACTCACACAATCTCACACATTATATATATATATAGATATCACTATATCAGTTAAACGGGTTCATAAAACCAAAATGGGTCTGTCTGAAACTTGGCTAGCTCCAAAGGTCCTATGGTTTCTCATCACTTTCCCCATGAAACTCACAGGACCTGACGACCTGGAGAACCTTGCACGATGCTATGGCTATGGGTCAAGTCGGCTACCCCAATACTTAGATAGTTGACCATCGGTTAATACTAAAAATAGATAAACATAAGGTCTTGAGTTTTGACCCATGCCCAGATAAGAAGCACATTTTCCATGAGCTCTGTCAACTTTGCATGCCCAAGTTCAATCCACGAAAACGACTGGTTGATCATCATTTCCCCAACTATAGCACAACTCCCACATAGATCGAACAATCGGAAACCTGGAAAATATAGAGCACATCATGTATTCATTTATAACATCCTGGTAACGCTGTTCTAAGTTCTATCTTTTGTGGGACCCCAGGAAAATGGCCATAAATTGGGCTAGCCGATGACTTCAACCATGAAAAAGTTGACCAACCAACCCTTGCCATCAAGTTTCATGGCCACTACGCGCACGTTGGCACCATAGGACTTGAAATCCTTGGCATTTTGCGCCTCTTGAAGATTCGCCAAGAGTTTCCGTGCGCTGGTTTTAGGGCTTCCAAACTCCTGTTTTGGGCCAAAGGTCTTTCAGAAATGGGGATAAAATGGTAGAATTTCATAGGACAGTGACGATAACATGTGATTTTCATGCAGGGACGTGGGTGATACATTTTGAATACTGGCACCCCGAAATGGGCTGTAGCTTAAAATGTTAGTTGGACATAGGGAACATCTAGGAAACAGTGAGAAACCATGATGGGAGTTTGGGTTACCCTATTTTAAGGCAGACCCACAGGGAATCAATACGAATCGATCCAATCCAGTCTGCTGGGCTGGACCTCTCTGCAGGTCCCACAATGTTAGCTGCCGAGACCGCTGGGTCTCACGATCTAACGTGTTTTCACAAGGAGCAAAACTGTTTCGTTCAAAGGCATCGTTGAGCAACCTGGTCTTTCCCATTTTTCCTCTCTGGTAACCAAACATGGCAATGGGAAATCCCCAATAAATGGAGGTCTTAATGGGAACATAACATACATTTCAAACGGGATATTGGCATTGCCATTGTTTGATTGCAAGAGGGTGGTCCCGCTCTCCTTGTCCCCGACCAAATCTGCAAGCATGTAAATTTGTGCAAAAGACTGGCAAAACTGATGCGAGCCACTTTTCTGGTGACCCTTCTCATAGGAGTTCCACTCTTTGCCCTTTGCAGTGCAGTACACCCAATGACCCACAGCAGTACCAGCAACCTCTTTGCCAAAGAAGAGTACGCGATTCTTCCCTTGACCATCTGTGAGTTTCGTGGCCTCTGTATTCACCACTAGATCTTGTGTAGTCCTGAGGAATGGTCATCTCCAACAGCTGAGAGGCTGAGAGTACACAAACAATGGATGAAAACAATATTAAACGGTCACTTGGTGATGTATTGCAAAACTGGTGAACATCAAAATATATCAAAATAGCTGCTATTGGCTGGATGTTCATCACCCCAAAACTCAGGCTCTTATAGGATTTCCAAAAAAAATAATCGAATCCTAGCCATCAAAATCCTTGTCCTGGGATCGGAAAGGCAATCAAAAATCGTCTCGATGACTGCTGCGGTGCCGGCCAATTGCAGCAACCACTGGACCTCTGCACCCAGCGTGCCCTTCGACATAGCATCCCCGAACTAGCCCAGGTCTGGCTGACCAGACTTGGAGCCAGATTCTACGCCAAGTGCCCGGTAGTACCGGCTTCGGTTTGAAAGAAAGAAAAACAGAGCACATATAATAGGGATCATAAGAACAGTATGGAATATACTTAATTAATTGATTCATTTTTATAATATTTATTTTTTTTAATATCAAACGATTCAAAACCATTAAAGGCGACCACTTGATGGTCGTAATCGTGGCAATGAGCCCAAACCTGGTTTCACATGGATGTGGTTGACCGGCACCTCAAGACTGAGGATAAGGGTCTGGAAGATTATTTTCTTGGTTTTCAGTGGGTTGTTCTCAAAATTCTAATCCTCAAGTGCCATGTGGGAATCGTTGAATACACTGAAATACCAAAGTGTCTTTTTGTCAAGGTTCCCAAGGTTGCACAAAATTTGGCCATACTCGTTGGTGAGATTAAGATTTTCGTTTCTGCTGGTTACTGCATAGCATTTCTGTTGCTTGTCTCACCTCCTTTGTCTAGCCTGGATTTATCCTGATTTCTATAATGTTCTCTCCAGTTTTGGCTTCAAACGTTAACCTCCACCATGTTTCCTGGTACACTAACCCCCAGCATCAAGAAAATACGTCACGCTGGCCAAAATTGAAGTCCTTCTTTGGACCATCTATTGTGGCCATTTTTTCAGTGTGAACACTATCCATTTCTGGGCTGCCCCCAAAGCCACCACCCCGATCCTGTCAGAAATTCTCGGTGATAGTTCCGCAGGTCGTCGCAATCCCGGGGGCCTCAGTTTTCTAAGGTCAACACGAAACCTGGACCGACTTGACCTACAAACTAAGGGCTTCAACCAACACGGGAGTTTCAAACGTGGCAATGGAACATTCCCCCCTTTATAGATGATTTTCCCATTAAAAGCGTTCATTTATAATGGCTTTCCAATTGCATCCAATTGCCATGTTTGATTACCGGAGGGTAACCACAAAATGGGATGCTAAAACTTAGCGGCGAAGGAATGCATAATGTTACAAGTTTTGGTTTGAGACCATCCGATGTCAAAGATAATTTCCTTAATCAGTTAAAACAACAAGCTTGCCAACCCAAGATGATGCCCAACAAATTCGTGAAAATCCACGGACGAATGGATTTGGAGGCCCATAATGGCCCATAGTCATAGTGTAAGATATGCAATCAACCTGGTATACCATTGAATATTCTGTTGGTCGATCCACCATCTTTACTCTGTTGATCCCCTTACTATTGGTTGTTTAATGTCATCACATTTCTTCTCTCCGGATTTCAAATGGGCCAATGAAGGCCAGCGGCAAAAGCGGATGGGATTTGCGGCTTTCGAGGTTGATGCATCATTTTCCCAAACCTTGTTTTTGGGGATGCATCCCAACTCAACTATCATATTGTTGGTCAAACATAGTACATCTATATATATAATCATAATATATATATATACACACCCTCCTGTAAACTAACATACTGTAGACGTGGAAAACCCATGAAAACCCACCATTTTCAGAGCATTTTCCGAGGGCAAGAAACCATGTGTTTTCCAAATCTATGTTAGTTCACTGTAGGGCGTAGGGTATACATATATACGTGTATATACATATATATATATATAGACTTATTTATTTTCTTTTTTTAATATCCATGACATCCCACCACTAGATCACTAGATACCCATAACATTGGGTGGTTTTATATCCTTACAGCTGGCTTTGTAACCGGTGTTCCTTCGATATCCCAATTACATCGCAGTTATATTCCCACAAATTGGCTGGCTATATATGTGTATATATATATATATCCCATCATGATGATATCCCTATGATATCCCCATAAAACGGGGAAACCATCATTATTATAATCATACCCACATTTTGGGGATCTAGTCATATGTATTAAAATTCTGATGCAGTGTAACCATGGTCATCCATGATTATGGGATAGGCAAACAGAAACGATCCCATTATATCCCAGATGCCCACTATCCCCATTAGGTCTCCATACTATTCCTTTTGTGGTACCCCCTGCCCCAATTGAACAGCCCAGGGGTTTGGCAAAATCCAGGGTTGCCATCTTTTTAGTCATAAGTTGGTTTATAAACCCAGGTAACTAGTTGGATACACCCCCAGAAACCCATCCACTAGCAATGTTTACCAAGTTACCGAACAAACATTATATTGTAGACCAATATGTATATATATATATATATCTGTATGTATATATATATATATACAAATATACATATATATATATACATATTATATATATACATATATATATAAACATATATATATACATACATACATACATACATACATACATACATTACATACATTCATACATACATACATTACATTAATACATACATACATACATTACATTACATTACATTACATTACATTACATTACATACATTCATTCATTACATTACATTACATTACATTACATTACATTACATTACATACATACATACATTACATACATTCATACATACATACATACATACCCTACCATACCATACCATTACATTAAATTACATTAAATTACATTAAATTACATTAAATTACATTACATTACCATACATACATACAGTTACATACATACATACATTACATTACATTACATTACATTACATTACATTACATTACATTACATTACATCCATCCATCCATCCATCCATACATACATATATATATATATATATTTACATATCCATATACATATATATATATATATTGGAGTAAGCCTGGGAGTATAAACACTCCCCAGAAACAAGATGAAAATCGTGGTTTCGGCCCTGGCCAAGCAGGCGGCCGAACCCCC